>ERZ772860.286-NODE-286-length-47541-cov-16.467590_pt1 | contig 47541 bp, 37 predicted proteins | sample MGYA00511342_ERZ772860 | MGnify/ENA primary metagenome ERZ772860 (study PRJEB29015, sample SAMEA2737665) | human gut metagenome | biome: human gut; feature: human-associated habitat; material: faeces | place: China | collected 2012 ... | reverse complement strand
GGGCGGGTGGCCTGCGGAGGGCGGGAGCCCGACAACGCAAAAGGCCGCAGCGCTCATTGCGCTGCGGCCTTGCTTCTAGGGCTACAGGGACTCGAACCCCGAATAGCGGTGCCAGAAACCGATGTGTTGCCAATTACACCATAGCCCTGTGTTCTCGGAACGGGCGCATTCTACTCGCATCGGGCGGGCTTGTCAAGGATTTTTCGGCTCTTTTTTCGCGGGAGGGTGATTTTTTTGCGGGTGCCGAGGGGCCGAGGATGGCTATCCGTTGTTTTTAGGACACACGCGGGCGTTGACATTGCGCGCGCGGCGGGTATAATGGCGCGCATGAGAAGTCAAGATGATGAGACGATGAAGCAGGATGAGCACCGCTGCGATGAGCAGGGTTGTGATGTGGAGACGCCGACGCCCGACGCTCCGATGCCTGATGTGCCGGTTGAGGAGTCTGATGCGGAGCAGGCGGCTGCGGCGACGGATGATTTGATGAAGTGGCGCGAGCTGGCGCTGCGCACGGCGGCGGAGTACGACAATTACCGCAAGCGCTGCGCGAAGGATACGCAGGATTTCCGCCGCTATGCGAATCAGAGTCTGCTGGAGGAGTTGCTGCCGGTGGTGGACAATTTCGAGATGGGTATGCAGATGGCCAGTCAGGATACGTCGTCGATGATTTTCATCGGGATGAGTATGGTGCAGAAGCAGCTGCACGATTTCCTCGCCGGCCAGGGGGTCGAGCGCGTCGCGGCGGAGGTGGGTCAGCCTTTTGATCACAATCTCCATGAGGCGATTCAAAGCGAGGCTTCGGATTTGCCGGAGGGGACGATTCTGCGCGTGGTGCGCCCGGGCTATATGCTGCGCGACCGCTTGCTGCGCCCGGCGAATGTGGTGGTGGCTGCGGCTCCGGCTGAGGGTCAGGAGGGCTGAGGGATGGTGCGCGTTTGTGTTTGACTGATTTTACGTTATGTCCAGGGATTATTACGAGGTGTTGGGTGTGGATCGCCAGGCGGATGAGGCGACGATCAAGAAGGCTTACCGCAAGTTGGCGATGAAGTATCACCCGGATCGCAATCCGGACAACAAGGAGGCCGAGGAGAAGTTCAAGGAGATCGGTGAGGCCTATGAGGTGCTCAGTGATCCGGAGAAGCGCGCGGCCTATGATCGCATGGGCCACGATGCTTTCAAGAACGGGGGCATGGGCGGCGCCGGCGGTGCGGCGGGCGGTGGTTTCGGCGGGTTTACGGATCCGATGGATATTTTCGCTCAGATGTTCGGCGGGATGGGCGGTTTCGGCGGCGGTGGTCGCCGGCGCCAGGCTGATCCGCGCCAGCCGGGGGCGGATTTGCGCTATGATCTGGATCTGACGCTGGAGGAGGCGGCTCACGGCTGCGACAAGACGCTGGAGATTGAGCGCTTGGTGCCCTGCGATGCGTGCAAGGGGACGGGTTCGAAGGACGGGGCTGCGGGTTATCGCACCTGCCCGACCTGCCACGGCTCGGGTGTGGTGACGCGCCAGTCGGGTTTCTTTGTGCAGCAGAGCACGTGCCCGACCTGCCACGGCGCGGGGCAGACGATTGAGAATCCCTGTCCGAAGTGCCGCGGCGAGGGCCGTGTGCACAAGGAGGTGAAGATTACGATGCATATACCGGCGGGTGTGGATACGGGGACGAAGCTGCGCTCGAGCGGCAATGGTGATGCGGGTGTGCACGGCGGTGAGACGGGTGATCTCTATGTGTTCATCGAGGTGAAGCCGCATGATATCTTTACGCGCGAGAAGCTGGATTTGTCTTGCTCGATGCCGGTGCCGTTCATGGATGCGGCGCTGGGCGGTGTGCTGACGGTGCCGACGCTCGATGGACCGGCGAAGTTGAAGATGCCGGCGGGGACGACGAGCGGGACGATTTTCCGCGTGCGCGGCAAGGGGATGCCTTCGCTGAAGGGTTCCGGCCGCGGCGATCTGATGGTGGAGGTGTCGGTGGAGACGCCGTCGAATCTCGATGCCCGTCAGAAGCAGGCGCTGGAGGCTTTCGGCGAGACGCTGCGCCCGGAGAATCAGCCGGAGGTGCAGGATTTCCGCAAGCGCGCGGCGCGCTATCTGAAGTGAGTTTCGCGCTCTGAGGGAGGTTGATGATGCACCGTTGCTTTTTGCCGGGGGCTGATTGGGCGGCTCCTTCTCTTCTGCTGGAGGGGGAGGAGGCGCGCCATGCGCTGCGGGTGATGCGTTTGCGCCCGGGGGATGTCTGCGAGCTGTTCGATGGCTGCGGGCAGGCGGCTCGGGTGCGCCTTGTGGCGGTGGAGGGGGCCTCGTCGATGCGGGTGGAGGTGGAGGAGCTGCTGGCGCCGATGGCGCCGGTGGCGGATGTGGTGCTGGCGACGGCGGTGCCGAAGGGGGCTCACATGGATTTGGTGGTGCAGAAGGCGGTGGAGTTGGGGGTGTCTCGCGTGGTGCCGCTGATTTCAGAGCGCACGATTGTGCGCTTGGATGGCCGCGAGGCGCAGCAGAAGTGCCAGAAGTGGCAGCGCACGGTGCTGGAGGCTTGCAAGCAGTGCGGGGTGAATCGCTTGCCGGTGGTGGAGGCGCCGCAGCCTTATGCGTCGTTTATTCGCCGCGAGGATTTGCCGGGGCTGCGCTTGCAGTGCGCGCTGGTGCCGCAGGCGCGCCCGCTGCGCGAGTTGCTGGAGCCGGCGCGCGCGCAGGGAGTGTCGGCGTGCACCCTGCTGATTGGGCCTGAGGGTGATTTTTCTCCGGCGGAGTATGAGGCGGGGGCATCTGCGGGTTTTGCGCCGGTGTCGCTGGGGCCGATTGTGCTGCGGGTGGAGACGGCGGTGTTTATGGCGGTGGCGGCGGCGCGCTATGCGCTGGATCGCTGAGGGGTTCCGCGGCGCGTCGGGTTTGCGTTCGGCTGTTGGGGGGGCTTTGTTCTGCCGGTTGCTGAGTGAGGGCTGAGGAGGCAACGATGGCTTTTTTGGAGCTGGATCACGTGTGTGTGCACTACCCGGTGCGCTCGGCTTGGGGCCGCACGGGGGAATTGGTGCGCGCGGTGGATGATGTGTCGCTGCGGATGGAGCGCGGCGAGGTGCTGGGGCTGGTGGGGGAGTCCGGCTGCGGGAAGTCGACGCTGTCGCGCGCGATTATGCAGTTGCAGCCGCTGACCTCGGGGCGCATTGTGCTGGCGGGTGAGGAGTTGTCGGCTCTGCCGCCGCGGGAGGTGCGCCGGCGACGGCTGGATTTTCAGATGGTGTTTCAGGATCCGTATGCGTCTCTGAATCCGCGCCTGAGTGTGTTTTCGACGCTGGCGGAGGCGCTTTCTCAGCGGGCTCCCCTGCCCCGCGCGGCGCGCGAGGAGGCGGTGGCGGAGCTGATGGGACGCGTGGGTCTGGCGCCGGAGCATATGTATCGCTATCCGCACGAGTTTTCCGGCGGGCAGCGGCAGCGGGTGGCGATTGCTCGCGCGATTGCGCCGCAGCCGGCGCTGTTGCTGGCGGATGAGCCGGTGTCGGCTCTGGATGTGTCGATTCAGAGCCAGATTCTCAATTTGCTGACGGATCTGGTGCGCGAGCTGGGGCTGACGATGCTGTTTATTTCACACGATTTGTCGGTGGTGCACTATATGGCGGACCGCATTGCGGTGATGCGCCGCGGTCGCTTGGTGGAGTGCGGGTCGGCGGATGAGGTGTTTTTTCATCCGCGCGAGGAGTATACGCGCACGCTGCTGGCGGCGGTGCCGCGGCTGTGAGGCGGCGGGGGGCGCTTCGGCTCAGAGGCTGCGCTCCCAGGGGCCGTCGCCGACGGAGAGGACTTCGACGCGCACGCGCTCGAGTCCCTGGCGGTGAAAGTCGAGTTCGTGGGCGACTTCGCTGCTGACGTCGATGAGGCGCCCGGGGATGAAGGGGCCGCGGTCGGCGACGCGGGCTTCGCAGCTGCGGCCGTTGGAGAGGTTGGTGATGCGGACGCGGCAGGGCAGCGGGAGGGTGCGGTGGGCGGCGTAGAGCTGGCCTTCGTGGAGTTTCTGGCCGATGGCGCCGATGCGGCCGTCGGCTTCGTAGTGCGAGGCGAGGCCGACGGCGCGGTAGCGGAGGGCCTGCTCGATGCTCATGGGGGTGTAGCGCTGGCCGCGCAGGGTGTAGGGGGACATTTTGTAGCCGCGGTAGTCGGCCCACTGCTGCTGGCAGGAGCTGAGGGCGGGGAGCAGGAGGGCGGCTAGGGCGCCGAGGCTGAGGCGCAGGGCGCGGGAGCGGGAGCGCGTGCGGCGGCGTGAGGAACGGTTCGCGGGTGATGCGGCGGGGGAAATGTAGGTGGAGGGGGTGGTGCTCATGTGGTGGGCCGGGTCTGATGCTGTTTTATAGCACGCGGCGGGGGCGGTGTAAAGGTTTTGATGCGCGGCAGGGGGGGGATGTGTGGCGCGCAGGGCAGCGGGATACCGGGCGCGTGTGTGGCAGGGCAGCCGGGCGCGCGAGGCGGCGGGATGGAGCCTCAGTGGTGACAGGTGCTGCAGTCGGTGGAGGCACCTTCGCGGCGGTGGCAGTCCACGCAGTTGCTCATGCTGTGGTCCTGCGCGGCGCCCGGGCGGGCGTGGCATTCTTCGCAGCTGATGCCGGCGCGCGCGTGGGCGCCGTGGTGAAAGTGGACGTGCCCGGGCAGGGCCTGCACGCGCACCCAGCGCAGGGCTTCACCGTTGTAGACGGGGGAGTCGGGGTCGGCGGCGGCGTGCAGGGGCAGCAGGCGCGGGTCGTCGGGGAGGATGTGGCGGTGGCAGTCCATGCAGCTGGCGGCGGAGGGCATACCGGCGCGCGCGCCGCTTTCGGCGCCGGGATGGCAGGCGAGGCAGGGCATGGCGGCGAGGTGGGCGGCGGTGTGGGTGTCGTGGTTGAAGGGCAGCGGCTGGGCGGGCTCGTAGCGGGGGCTGCGCAGGGCGCTGTAGTAGATGCCGATGAGGGCGGCGAGGGGGACGACGGCGAGGGGCAGCCAGACGGCCGGGTGGATTCTCCGCTGGCGCGGGGCCGGGCGCGGGGCTTCGGCGGGAGCAGGGGCTGCCGCCTCCACGGGCCGGGCGGCGTGGGGAGCGTTGGCGGAGCCGGGGGAGTTGGCGGAGCCGGCGGCGGTGTCGGCGACGGGGGCGTTGGCTCCGCCGGCGGCGGCTTCAGCGGGCGCGCCGGCGGGTGCCGCAGCGGGTGTCTCGGGGGGCGTGGTCGGGTCAGGCGCAGGGGATGGGCGGGGGGTGCGAGGGCTCATGCGGTCGGCGTGGGGGAGCGGGGTCGCGGCGGCGGGGCGGAGGGCGGCGTCAGGCGTCGGGGTCTTCGGCAATGTCTTCCCCCGTGTCCTCGCCCATGTCTTCGGGGTCGACGGCGATGTCTTCGTCGCCGGAGGGGTCTTCGGGGTCTTCGGCGACGTCGTCGCTGATGATGACGGCGGTGTCGGGGTCGATGGGCCGCGAGCTGCCGGGTGCGCTGTCGACGTATTCGTGGTGGAGGGTGCAGAGCTCGCGGGGCTGGTTGAAGTCCACCATGCTGTCGGTGTAGGCGGTGCCTTCGTGCTCGCAGCCGCTGTTGGCGAGCGCGCCGGAGATGCGGCAGAGGCGCAGGCCGACGCTGCGCGGGGCGGCGGGCGTGGTGCGGATGTCGCCCATGGCGTAGCCGCGCTGCTGCGCTTTCTGCATGATGCCGACCCAGAGGGGCAGGGCGACGGTGCCGCCGTAGGCGCGGTCGGCGATGGTGCGCGGGCGGTCAAAGCCGACCCAGACGGCGGTGGTGAGGTTGGAGGTGAAGCCGCAGAACCAGGCGTTTTTGTAGCTGTTGGTGGTGCCGGTCTTGCCGCCGGCGGGGGCCTTGAAGCCCAGCTGCTGCATGCGGCCGGCGGTGCCGCCGGGCTTGGTGATTTTTTGCAGGATGGCGGAGATGAGTTCCGTGGTGTGCTGCGAGAAGACGCGGCGGGCGGAGGGGCGGTTCTGCCAGATGACGTGGCCCTCGTCATCGGTGATGGATTCGATGATGTAGGGGGTCGGGCGCACGCCGCCGTTGGCGAAGAGGGTGTAGGCGCCGGCGACTTCCAGCGGGGAGGCTTCCCAGGTGCCCAGATAGATGGTGGGGCCGGGGCGGCGCGGCGTCGGCGGGAAGCCTGCCAGCAGGGCGGCGCGCGTGACGTTCTCCAGCCCAGCGCGCACGCCCGCGCGCACGGACATGGTGTTGCGGCTCTTGAGCAGGCCCCAGCCCGCCGGGTGCAGGCCGGTGTAGCGCCCGTCGGCGTTGCCGGGGCTCCAGCGGCGCGCGCCGGGGATTTCGCCGGGCCTCAGGCGGTCGTCGGAGAGCTGGCTGTTGGCGCCGTAGCCGCGCTCAAAGTAGGTGGCGTAGACGATGGGCTTGAAGAGGGAGCCGACTTGGCGGCGGCTCTGTACGGCGCGGTTGAGGGGGGATTCTCGGCTGTCTCGCCCGCCGACGACGGCGAGCAGGGCGCCGGTCGCGTTGTCGATGATGACGCAGGCGGCCTGGAGGTACTCGGGGCGCAGGCGCTCGGCGGCGTCGGGGTCGCTCTCGCGCAGGGCGGCGTATTTGGCCTGAAACTGGGCGCGCGTCTGGTGCCGGTAGCGCGGCTTTTTCTCGAACATGTCCGTCAGGCGCGCGTCCATCTCGTGCATGGCGTCATCCTGAAGGTCCACGTCAAGTGTGGTGCGGATGACGAGGCCGCCGGAGTAGACGAGCTGGTCCTTGACGCTCTGCTCGCTGGCGTCGAGCATGCTGAAGATGTGATCGACCTCGCTGCGGATGAGGTCGAGCGCGTAGTTGTCGTTGCCGCGGCGCTCGGGCATGCGGGTGACGATGGGCTCGGCCAGCGCGGTCTCGTATTCGTTGCGCGTGATGTAGCCGTTGTCGTGCAGGAGCTTGAGCACCTTGTCGCGCTGAATCTTCGCAGAGCTGGGGTTGCGGTAGGGCGAGAACTCGTTGGGGCTGCACACGATGCCGGCGAGCATGGCGGCTTCGCCGATGGTCAGGTCGCGCGGCTGCTTGCTGAAGTAGCCGTAGGCGGCCTGCTTAAGGCCGAGGAAGGTGTGCCCCCAGAAGACGCGGTTGATGTAGCAGGTGAGGATGGTCTCTTTGTCGTAGGTGGCCTCGATGCGGCGCGCGAGCGCGACTTCGGTGAGCTTGGCGTCGAGGTTGCGCACGCGATGGTTGTAGGTGTTTTTCGCCAGCTGCATCGTGATGGTCGAGGCGCCCTGCGTGGCGTGGTGGTGCTTGATGACCTGGCCGATGGCGCGCAGCACGCCGCGGGGGTCGACGCCGCCGTGCTTCCAGAAGGAGCGGTCCTCTTGGATGACGAGCGCGTCGATGAAGTAGCGCGGCACCTCTTCGTGCAGGTTGGTGATGCTGCGGCGGTTTTCGCCGTGCAGGGTGCCGATCTCGTTGCCCTTGCGGTCCAGCACGATGGAGCGCTCGGGCATGCGCAGCACCTGCGTGACGTCGTAGCGCCCGGCCTTGATGCCGTAGAAGACGGCGATGAGGAAGAGCGCGACGAAGCCGACGAAGCAGAAGCTGATGAGGATGCGCAGCGGCAGCAGGATCATGCGCGGCGCGCGCCGCGTGAGGAAGGCGATGACGCGGAAGGGGAAGCTGAGGATGAGCCACAGGGCGCGCCAGGCGCTCATGCCCTTTTTCGGCGGGCGGCGGAAGGTCTCCCACGGGGCCGCGGAGGGCGGCAGGGGCCGCGCGGAGGGCTCGGCCGGACGATAGCTGCCCGAGCCGAGGAAGCCGAAGGCGCCGTCATCATCGCCGGGGTCGGATCGCAGCGGCGGGGGCGTGGCGCTGCGGTGGCGCGGGCGCGCGTGCGGCGGCGGGCCGGAGCTGCCGCCTCCCTCGTCCTCCTCGCCGCTGAAGAGGTGGTACTCGCGCGAGAGCGGCGGCTCGACGGGGCCCTCCTCGGGCGGCAGGATGTCGCGAGGCCCGATGTCGCTGTAGTCGGCCCCCTCGCGCTCCACGAGGCGGCGCGGCTGGGGCGCTGCCTGAGCACGCGGCGGCACCGCGCCGCGGGTACGCCGACGCGGCGCACGCTCATCATCGGCGTCCGAAGCTTTGTATCGGGGACTCATGGGGGGCTGCCTGAAGTATGCCTGAATCCCGAGCCCAAGGCAAGGAAATTCAGCGACCGCTCCCGGCCCGATCGGGCGGCGGAACGGGAGACGGAATGCCGCCGCGGAGGCCCTCGAGCGGAGTCGGCAGCACCCCTCTCACGGCACCCGAGATGCGCGCCGAAAAGCGCGCAAGCAAGCCTCCGAACGCGCCAGAAACAGCGCCTCGGAGGGGCCTCGGGAGGGGCTGTCATGCGGCACATTTTTCTTGACACGAGACAGGGCGATGTTTACAATTTCCGCGGGTAAGTGTTACGTATGCACGCACGCGACAGCGGCTGGCATCGGCAGCTGGTATTCATCCCCTGAAAAGGAGAATCCGCCGAAGGCACAAGCCGGCACCTGCCCACTCGCCAACCAGTCCATCCATCACCAAACTTTCACTCAATGTTTCATTTTTTCAAGAAGCTCGTCGGGATGTTCTCGTATGACATCGGGATCGATCTCGGCACGGCCAATACGCTGGTCTACGTGAAGGACCAGGGTATTGTGCTGCGCGAGCCTTCCGTTGTGGCCATGAAGGGCGACAAAGTGAAGGCCGTCGGCGAAGAGGCCAAGCGCATGCTGGGCCGCACGCCGGGCTCCGTCGTGGCCATCCGCCCGCTCAAGGAAGGCGTGATTGCCGACTTCGAGGTCGCGCAGGAGATGCTCAGCTACTTCATCCGCAAGGCCTGCAACCGCCGCAGTCTGCGCGGTCCGCGCATTCTCATCGCCCACCCCTCGGGCATCACGGAGGTGGAGCGCCGCGCGATCATCGATTCAGCGGCTGAGGCCGGCGCTCGCGCCGTTCAGCTGATCGAAGAGCCGATGGCGGCAGCCATCGGCGTGGGCCTCCCCGTCTCCGAACCCATCGGCAGCATGATTGTCGACATCGGCGGCGGCACGACGGAGGTGGCCATTATCTCGCTTTCGGGCATCGTCTACAGCCAGTCGGAGAACTGCGGCGGCGATGCCTTGGATGATACCATCTGCCGCCACATGCTGGCGGCGCACAACCTGCTCATCGGCCCCCGCACGGCGGAGGACATCAAGATCAGCGTGGGCTCGGCCCACCCGCTGCAGCAAGAGCTGCAGATGGAGGTCAAGGGCCGCGACCGCGGCACCGGCCTGCCCAAGACCGTCACCGTGCGCTCCGAGGAGATCCGCGAGGCGCTGCAGGACAAGCTGGATATCATCGTCAACGCCATCCGCCAGACTCTGGATCACTGCCCTCCCGAGCTGGCGAGCGACCTCTACGACCGAGGCATCACGGTGGCCGGCGGCGGCGCTCTGCTGCGCGGGCTCAGCGACCTGCTGCACGAGCAGACGGGCCTGCCCATCACCATTGCCGACGATCCCCTCAGCGCGGTCGCGGAAGGCACCGGCAAGTTCATTCAGGAGAACAGCCGCGTCTTCGAAGACGAGAATTGATGCCCGCAGGGGCCGGTGCCGGCACCCCGGTGGCTCTCTCTCCCGATGAGCGGTGAGAGAGGCTCGCGGCACGGCAGCGGCTCACGAAGCTCGCGGCCTCGGCGCCGCTGAAGCCCCCACCCCCGGGTGCGGGCGGAAAGCGGCAAGCCACGGCCAAGGGCGCGGGCATCGCGGTGCGGAAACCGCGGTGTCGGCGGGCATTGCATTGATACGGGCAAACCTTAACCCCTAACCCAACACATTGACACTACTTTCCAAAATGATCAATTCAGTCAAACGCTTCTTCGGGCTCGGCCAGTGCAACCCGAAGGAAGGCACGACGATTGTCATCAACGCCGAAAAGCTCGAACGCCGCGTCGCCCTGCTGGAGGACGGCGTGCTGGAGGAATACAGCATCGAGCGCGAGGGTGAAGACAACATCGTGGGCGGCATCTTCAAGGGCCGCGTCAAAAACATCGAGCCCGGGCTCAAGGCCATGTTCGTCGACATCGGCTACGAGAAAAACGCCTTCCTGCACTTCTGGGACGCGCTGCCGCTGGCTCTGGACTCCTCGCTCGAGGAGATTCAGAAGGAGGGGCGCCCCCGCAAGCAGCAGAAAAAAATCACCAGCAAGGACATCCCGGACATCTACCCCATCGGCTCCGAGATCATGGTGCAGGTGACGAAGGGCCCCATCAGCTCGAAGGGCCCGCGCGTCACGACGAACATCTCGCTGGCCGGGCGCTACATCGTGCTGATGCCCTTCACCGATCAGTTCGGCATCTCGCGCAAGATTGACGACCCCAAGGAGCGCCAGCGCCTGCGCCAGATCGTGCAAAAGCTCAACGTCCCCGAGGGCATGGGCATCATCATGCGCACGGTGGCCCAGGGGCAGCGCTTCCGCCACTTTGTGCGCGACCTGGCCATGCTGCTCACGCAGTGGCGCGAGGTGGAGGAGAAGTTCGCCGCGCACCCGGCGCCGCTCTGCGTCTACCGCGAGCCGGATCTCATCGAGCGCACGGCGCGCGACTTCCTCACGGACAACGTGGACAACATCGTCTGCGACAGCCTCGAAGTCACCCAGCGCATGCAGGACATCGCCGGCAAAATCTCGCGCCGCTCGAAGCGTCACATCATGCACTACCCCTGCCGCCAGCCCATCTTTGAAGAGCTCGGCATCGAGAAACAGATCAACGAAGCCTTCCAGCGCCAGGTGCTGCTGCCCTGCGGCGGATACCTCGTGATCGATGAGACGGAGGCCCTCATCGCCATCGACATCAACACCGGCCGCAACAAGGGCAACAAGGACCTCGACAAGACCATCCTCGAGACGAACCTCGAGTCCGCGCGCGAAATCGCCCGCCAGCTGCGCCTGCGCAATATCGGCGGCCTCGTCGTGGTGGACTTCATCGACATGCGCCACCGCAAGGACCAGCTCGCGGTCTACAAGGCGATGAAGGAGGCACTCAAGCGAGACAAGGCCAAGACGCAGGTGATGCAGATCACGCCCATCGGCCTGATGGAGATGACGCGCCAGCGCATCAACGAATCGCTGCTCGACTACGTGAACGACCACTGCCCGTACTGCCACGGCCGCGGCCGCATCAAGAGCGTGATGACGATGAGCGTGGAGATTCAGCGCCAGCTCAAGGCGACCATCATGCGCTACCGCGACACGGTGGGCGACATGCTCGTCGTGGTCAACAGCGACGTGCTCTCGCGCTTCAAGAACGAGGACGCGAAGCTGCTCATGGAGCTGGAGCGCCAGTGCGCCGGGCGCCTCATCTTCCGCAGCGATCCCACCATCCACCGCGAAGCCTTCGCCATTCTCGACCCCGCTCACAACAACAAGCCGCTCTACCAGGTCAACATGTGAGCCCCCGCGTCCCCGCGCCGCGCCCACAGGGCCCACGCGCCGCGGAACGGCGGACACACCCTCTCCGGCCCCGGCAGCCCAGCTGCCGGGGCCTTTGCGTGGGGAGGCGCAGAGGACGCGCACGCCAATCGCTGCCAAGCGCCGACAAATGACGAGCCTCACTGATTCTCATTGACTCTGCGCGCTCCCTCATCTATCCTGCGGCAGAGGCAGGAGGATGGCCGCGCGCCCCGCAAATCGGTACCCCCCCCGAGCACCCGCGTCTCTCTCCACCCGCCGCCCACATCCCCCCGATACCCGTATACCCTCAACATCTCCCCGGCCATGACCACCCCCATTCCCCTCCCGAACGACGAACAGCTCATATGGCAAGGCCGGCCCGGGCGCACCACCCTGCCCGCAGCCAAGGCGACGGTCTTCACCCTAACGGCGCTGCTGCTCGCCCTCGCCGTCGCGGCCGCCCACCTTCTCGCCCCGTCCCTCTCGCTCGGCGACGGGCTCGCCGAGGCCTGCTCCCTGATCCGCATGCCCTTCGTCACGGGCATCGCCCTTCTCTTCGCCGCCGCCTTCATCCTCTACCCCCGCATCGTCCGCTACACGCTCAGCCGAAGCCTGTATATCGTCACCGACAAGCGCCTGATCACCCTCCGCCTTGACGCCGGAACAGGCAAGCCGAAAACCTCGCCGCAACAGCTCGAGCGCTCCTCCCTGCGCTACGATGAGATGTCAGCCCTGACCCTCAAAACGATGGGCGACGGGCTCTGCAACCTCTATCTGAGGGACAACGCCGCCCCGGCGTCAGACGGCCCCCGCATCCAAGTCATCCCCTACCTGCCGCAAGACATCGCCGCCTACATTCAGAGCCGCTGCTGCGGCGAATAGAGCAGAGGGCTCCGGCATCTGAAGAGCCGAACATCGCTGCCCACGGCAGCAAAGCCCTCCCGGCTCGAAAAGCTCCCCCGCGGCCCCCCTGTCGCTCTCCGGCGGCTCCCCCGCGGCGCGGCGAGGCCCCTTCCCCGCACGGCATCCGCACAAGGCAGAGGACGCCGAGTCGCAGAGCGCCTTAGCGCCTCGCCCCATCCTGCGGCTTAAGCTCAGGAGAAGCCCGCAACTGCACTCCTCGGGCTTGACACCGAATCACCGCTGTGTCATCATGCAGCTATGCTCGCCCCTCGCATCGCAACTGTTGCAACCGCCTCGATCACCCTAGCCCTCCTGACCTCCTGCCAGCAACAGCAGGCGCAGAGCGAGGAGGCCGCCGCAGCAGCCGCCTTCCTTCCCCCGGTGACCGAGGTGGAGGTGGATATCCACTTCGCCGAAGGCCCCATTCTGGGGGAAGACGGCAAGCCCGTCGAGGACATCGGGGCTTTTATCCCCCGTTCTGACGAAGAGTTCCAGTACGTCACCGTGCGAGGCCGCAAATGCCTCGTGGGGTGGGAGTGCGATGTTCCCTACGTGTATCGCATCGGCAGCAACGGTCACCACGTGGAGAAGGGGTGTATCTACATCAGCCCCCTCATTTGTGCGCTGGAGGACTACTACGCCTGGCACCCCGTTGAAGGCTATCCCAACGAGCTCGATCACCCTCACATCCTCGGCAACACCCCGGCCAAAGCCCGCCGGCTGGCCGAAACCCTGATCCGCGAGAATGAGAAGGACTGCGTCAACGACGCCTTGAACAATACGATAACACCTCTTGCCATCGCCTGTGATGACACAGCCATGGTCAAACTCCTGCTGCGCCACGGTGCCGATCCGAATCAGGCCCGAGTCGACGTGAATACGTCGCTGCTGACCTATGCCGCCTCGAAGGGATACGAGGACATGGTCAGCGCTCTGCTGGCGCACGGGGCCGATCCCTCGCTCGACAACAACGACGGACTACGGGAACTGGAAGAGGAGAGCCGCGCGACATCACCGAGCCCTGCGGTTCAGAACTGCCTGAAGCAGATCCGCCGAGCCCGGGAACAAAAGCCCTGAGCCGAGCGCTTCGGCCCGTCGCCGGGCCAATAACATTACCACCATTCCCTGCGGGGGCAGCACGTCCGGACGGTGCTCCCGACGGGTGGGCTGTGTCATCTTTCAGTGCGAATCGGACAATTGCCTATGTAGGCAAACTGCCGCTACATATCACTGATTGCGCCATAAAAAGAGCGATATAGTTACCTTTTTCGCTTGACTTCATCAGACGCGCAGAGTAGCATGCACACAGCAGCGCGATGTTACCTTGCATGGTAATCCACCCTACGCTCTAGCTACTATCACTACCACCTATCCACATCTCAACCACCTATCGTTATGTCCCAACTCAGCTCGATCAAGATTCAAAAGCCCTTCGGTGAGGTTGACGTCTGGAAGCAGCCGGACGGCCGCATCCGCGTCAAGGCGACGATTCTCATGAAGCCCAACGTCGAGAATGCCCAGACCGGCTTGGCGATCGACGCCTCGAAGTCCATGAGCGACCTCTTCGGCACGCCGCCTAACTTTTTTGATGACGGGCAGCCGAACAAGGTTGAAAAAGTCGCTCGCCGCATTGCGGAGTACCTCGCCAATTTTGACAGCGACGGTGAGACAACCGTCATCTACTACGCCATGGGGAAGTTCGGCGCGGAAACGAAGTTCCTCGGCGAAATGTCCGCGGAGAAGGCGCTTGCCTTCAACTTTGACAAGCCGAGCGAACAGGAGTTCGGCACCGGCACCCGGCTGGTGCCCGCCATCAACTTCTTCCTGAACCGCTTTACCGATGCCCCCTGGCTGATCTGCCTCTTCATCACGGACGGTCTCATCGACGACCTCAAGGAGGCCAAGGAGCTGAGCCGCAAGATTTGCCTGGAGATGAAGAACAACGAGCGCGGCTTCACCAAATTCGTCATCATCGGTCTGGGCAATGAGTTCTTTGAGGGGTCGCCCGCCAGCGCGGCGCTGGAGGAGCTGGATGATCTGGATGAGGATCCCGAATACGGCGTGCCCGGGCAGGATCTCTGGGATCACAAGATCGCGCTCAATATTCAGTCTCTCGACGAGATGTTTGCGGAGGTGGTTTCCGAGAACACGATCGTCTGCAAGAGCGCCCAGGTGCTCGATTCGAACGGCGATCCCGTCAAGCCCCTGAGCGAAATCTCCTACTCCGACGGCCTGCCGTCGCTGCTCCGATTCACCATGCCCGCGAACAGCACAAGCTTCACGCTGCGCCTCCCGAACGGCAACACCGTGACGCAGGATATCACCTCTGCGCTCTGATCCCCGAAGGTCTCACCCGATAACCTGCACACGACCATGCCTCTTCCTCGACTCGAAGAACTCACGCTCGGGCGCAACCACCAGATTGACAACCGCGAGGTGCATCCTGCCCTCGGCGAGGTCAATGTGCTGAAGATGAATGACGGTCTTCAGATCACCGCTACCATTCTGGCTCCCCCCCAAGCCCGGGCCGAAGGCTGGCAGACGGGGGTGGCGATCGACTGCTCCTATTCCATGAAGCGCAATTTCGGCGGCAAAAACTGCTACCTGACGCGCGAGATGACGGATGCGGAGCTGAAGTCCTATCAGGCGAGGAATCTCGTCGGCGTGACCAGCAAGGACGGCAAACAGCTCCTGAATCTCTACGCCGGGGCGTACGAGCAGATGCTGAAGGATGGCCTGCTGACCGAGATCGATGAGCCCAATGAGGTTCAGGACGTCTGCCGCAAGGTGATCCCCATGTTGGCCGGAGAGCTGGATGCGGACGGCGGCACGACCGTCATCTACTGGGCTCTCGGCACGGATGGTTCACGGATTCAGGTCATGGGGGATCTGACGAAGGATGACGCGGCCGCAGCGGAGTACACCGGCCCGGCCTCCGAAGAGGACTGGGGGTACGGGACCAAGCTGATGCCGTCCATCAACTACTTCATGAAGACCTTCAGCGACGCGCCGATGGGCTTCTACGTCTTCATCACGGACGGGCGTCTGGATGACTTCGAGGAGGTCAAGCAGTTCACCATCCAGCTCTCGAAAGACATGGCGGCGAAAAAAGTCAACCCCGTCAAGATGGTGCTCATCGGCGTGGGGCCGGAGATTGACGAGAAGCAGTTGGAGGATCTCGACGACCTTCCGGACACCTGCGACCTGCCCGTCGATGTGTGGGACTTCAAGGTCGCCAAGGAGATGCGCTCTCTTCTCGACATCTTCTCCGAGCTGGTGGACGAGAACAAGTGCGTGGCTCCCCGCGCCGATGTGCAGGATGACAGCGGCAAGCTCATCCGCTCGTATACGGACGGTCTGCCCATGCTGCTGAAGTTTACCCTGCCCGCAACGGCGAAGGGCTTCCGCATCGTCATGCCGAACGGCAAGACGCTGGAGCAGAAGATTCTGGCTTAAAGCAACAACCCATCACGACTTGCCTCCATGGACTCCCTGAAGTCACTATCGTCGCGAGAACTGATCAGCCTGCTCAGCCGGGGCGGAGCGCCCGTGGCCGAGGAGTGCGAGGATCAATACCAGCGCCCTCTGGCGAGGCTCTCACACGCTGAGCTGCTGGAGTTCTGCGACTACCTTGAGGAATGCGGCATGCTGCCTGCTCAGGAGAGCGGGGAGGCGGAGGCAAGTCCTCCCGCAGGGAATCAGAAGCCGGCTGCGTCGACGCATCCCGAACCGCCGCAGAAGCCGGATGAAGCTCCGAAGGCCGCACAGGCGGAAAAGCCGGCAGAGAAGCCGACCACCGCACCGACAAGTGCGCCGAACAAACTAGCGATCGGACAACCAAGCGGACAAGCGAGCAAGGGAGCGACCCAAGAGCCGTCTCCTCAACCGCTCGGCGGGGCGTTCAGCGAGCCCCTCCGGCAGCCGATCGGCCAGCCGGCCGATCATCCGGCCGATCATCCGGCCGCCCATCCGGCCACCGGAGCGGGCGACAGGACGGGCGACGACGCGTCCGGGGGATCCTCCGGGCAGGCGGTCGGCGAGGCGCCGAGGGAAGCGCCGGTCGCCGTCCCGGCTCCGGAGGGAAACGGCCGAAGAGCCGCGGACCCCGTCGCTCGGTTGGAGAAGGAGATGGAGGCTCTCCGCGACGAGCTGCACGATGCCGAGGTGCGCCTTTCGGACATGAGGCGATCCCGGGATCTTTGCCGCCAGGAGTTGGAGGCATCGCAGGCAACTCTCTCCGGCAAGATCGGCGAGCTGTGCGTTCTCCGCACCCGCTTGGAGGAGCAGAATCGTGAGATGGAGGAGCTGAGAAAGCGCCCCTTGGCGCGGTCCTCCGAAAATGCGGCGGAGCTGGAGGCGCTGCGCATGGAGCTGAAGATCTGGATGCGCAAGGCCGATGAGGCCATGGAGGCGCAGGCGGCGATGCGGCAGGAAAACGAGGCACTCCGGCGCCAACTGGAGGAAGCCGGGGCCAAAGACGCTAAGGGGGCCGGAGGAGCCAAGGGTTCCGCGGCTGCGACGAAGGCGCCCCTGCCCTCCTCTTCCGCGGCGGCACCTCAGCCGGCGAAAAACTCCCTGTTCGACCAGGTCCGGAAGACGATCCAGCACCTTGCACAAGCGGCACCCCAGCCGGCGAGAAGCTCCCTGTTCGACCTCGACGAGCCGTCGCCGCAGCCGCGGCGTCAGGCGCCACCCAAGCGACCGGAGCGGCCGGAGCGCCGCCAAGACCCCAACGAAGGAAACAACATTTTTGGAATCTGAACGGAAACGATGAATATCAAACAAGAATACCGCACCAAGCTTCTGGATTGGTACTGGCAATACGGCAGCCGCCGGCAGGGCACCTACGCGCTCTCGCGCGGAGGATGGCTGGATCGAGCCCTGAGGCTTGTGGCCGACCACACCGCCGTCGAGCGCTCGATGGTCAAATTCGCCAAGCCCACCATGGCTCTCTGGGGACCCTCGCAGAGCGGCAAGTCGACGCTGCTGGCGCGCTTCATTGACGCAGGCTCAGATGAACGCGGCGTCGGCGGGGCGCTGAGTTGGGATCCCGCCTGCCCGGCGCGCTTCAGCGGCAACAATCAGAACGGAACGGTCGCCGTCCTCAACCCGTACAATCAGGGTGCCGACGCCTCCGGCTGCGTGACGCGCTTCGTGTTGCAGGATGCGGTTCCCTACCCCGAATACCCGGTTGAGGTGGAGTTCGCTTCGCAGCAGGATATCCTCCTTTCTCTGGCCGTCGGTTACCTGAGTGAAACGACCGGCATGAACAAGAAGGGTGCGGAGGTGCACTGGGCGCCCGAGGATATGAAGGAGATTTCTCAGATGGCCACCAAGGGGAGCATCGGCACCACGCCGGACAAGGAGGCCTTTCTGCTGCTCGTCAGCGTGCTCAATGTGGTGGATATCCTCATTGACATGGAGTTCTCCCGCTACATCAACCTCTCAAAGGAATGGAAGAATCGCAGGAGCTCTCTGCTGAGCGATGATCGGCTGGTCTCCAACGTTGAGAATGTGCGCAAGTTTGCGGCCGAGCTGCTCTGGGACTCCTGGGACAACATGTCGGCCGTCTGCCGCATGCTCTGCGACAGGCGCGCCTCCTTCGGCAAGGGCAAGCGCTACTTCTGCAGCATTGAGATGGCGGCGCTGATGCTCAATATCTCGGCCGCTTCGTATTACCGCGATTCCGACTACGTGCGCGATCTGGTGGACCGCTGCACCCTGAAGGAGTTGGAGCCCGGCGTCTTCGCCATCTCGAAGGGGAGCGGGCGCGGCGACCTCTTCCGCAGTGCCGAGGACTTTGCCCTGGTGCAGGGCCTGGTCTCGCTGATCATCGTTCCCCTGCGCCGCGATGTGATGCGGGCATCGGCGCCGGAAGTGGCCGACCTCATGGAGCGGGCGGAGCTGGTCGACTTCCCCGGGGTGGCCAATGAGCATAAATCGGCGGAGCTGCTCACGGACGACAAGCTAGCTCTCTCCTACACGGGCAAGGACGGCAAGCAGCCGCTCTTTGCGCTCACGCAGGTGATGAAGCGCGGCAAGACGGCCTCCATCGTCGTCAGCAGTGCCCGCAATCTCAACATTGACGTGTTCTCCCTGCTCGTGCGCATGCCGGCCGGCACCAACTACCCCGCCCACCCCCGCCAGCTGATGGACGGCATCCGCTGCTGGTTCAAGTCGATGGGTCAGCGCACCTATCCGCTTTCCCGCGACAAAAAGCTCAAGATCAACCTCGTTCTGACCTTCTCGGCCACGCTGCTGAATCTCGTTCACGCGAGCGGGCTCGGCATGATCGGGCTTGAGGGCGTTTTCGATAAATTGAGGGGCATGGGTGATTTGGCGTCCCCGGAGGTGGTGGATACCTTCTGCATCAACTACCCGCAGTTCCCGGACGGCAAGATCCAGATGGAGAGCCGCGAGGAGAAGGAGCAGGTCATCCGGCAGATCATGAGCGATCGCCATTTCCGCAAGCAGTTTGTCAACACGGCGGACTGCCTTTCCGAGATGGCCGATCTCGACGGCGAACGCTACGGCGGCCGCATCTACCTCTTCAGGCGCATGGCGGAGCAGTTGCAGACGACGCAGCGCCCGGCCCTGCTGGCGGCGAAGGCGGCGGCCATCGCCCAGGAGTGGGACGCCTGCATGGCCGAGGCTCTGCCGACGGGAAATTCGTCGGACATGCAGGCTCAGGATATCGAGAAGATGCTCGCGGCTCTGCGCTCTTCGGACATGTCGCACAAGGAGCGGGCCGCCCAGATTCTCTCCTTCGAGAATGTCGAGCCGGATGTGCTCGAGGTGCTGCCGCGCCGCGAATCCCGACTGGCGGAATACACGCGCAATCAGATCAACCTCTGGATGGAGTCGGCCAAGCGCTGCCCGCTGCAGAGGGGGCTCGGCTTTGAAAATGAGGAACACCGCTCACGCGTGATCGGCTATCTCGCCGAGCGCCTCGCGGACGGCTCCGAGCTCCGCGACTGGCTGCTGGAAATGGGTCTGCCGGACGATCGCGAAGAGAGCAAGGAACGCCGCCGCCTCGTGGCTACGTACATGGTCAACAAGCTCTTTTCCGGCAAGTCGCCGCACAAGCCCGAAAGCGCCTGCATTGCCGAGCTGTGCGACTTGGGCAACCACGACGTGGCGACTCTGGAGGGCGAGCTGTCCCCCTACTATAAAAATGTCGTGTGCCCCTTCATCCGCACGCTGGAGGAGCTCAAGAGCAGCGGAGGCGGAAGGCAGCGACCGAAGCAGCCCGGCGATGACGAACTGGCCGCCCTGCTGGCGAACGGCTGACGGATATGAACAACAACCCTACATTCTGAGACAGACATGAACGACACGCAGCAACCCAAGCGCGATGATGCGGTCACGACGACGATTCGGGTCATGCCCAATTCCGGGCATCACTACTTTTTCATTCCCTTCAAGAAGGATTTTCTGGCGGCTCACGGAGGCCCGCAGGGAGAACTGACGAAACGCTGCCGAAAGAACCAGTCTCCCTGGAGTCCCTGCCCCACGGTCGACTCGAGCGAGCCGGCCCGGTGGATCCGCTACCGCTTCGGCTATCAGGGCCAGCGCTCCAACGTGGGCATCTGGATTGCCGTTGAGAGCAACCTCGGCACCGTGCGCCGAGGCACGGTGCTGAAGGTTTCGGAGGTGACGACACCGCCGCCGGCGGACCAGCAGCCCACCACGCCGTTCCGCTATGCCTCTGAGGCAACCTTCAAGCAGGCGACCTCGGGCTCCGACGTCTTCGCCATTCAGCTTCCCACGTCTTCGGCGACCGACAAGGAGGAGGATGCGCGGCTGCTCCTTGAGATCGTCTGGGTGCAGGCGCCCTCCGCGCCCATCGATGTCGATATCATTGTTGACTTCGGCAACACGCGCACCGTCGTGCTCGCTCTGGAGAACAATCCCGAGATGGCCAAGAACGGCCGACTCTCGGCCATTTGTAAAAATATTCTCTTCCTGCCTCGCGGGGTGGAGTACCCCGAGCCGCGACAGCTGGATCCCCGAGACCTGAAGCGCGCCTCCATTACGGACTCGTGGTTCCTGCTGCAGGAGCCCCAGTTCTCGGAGTGGGACTACCCCCCTCACCAGAATGAGAAAACGCCTTTCTTCACGGTGAAGGAGTACGTCGAGGAGAAGGAGACGGTGATCGAGAAGGGGACGTTCAGCTCGAAAAAGGTGGAGAAGCTGCACCATTACTGCGTGGAGCGCATTCCGCAGATGTTCGTGGAGATTTCTCCGGTGTTGATGGGCGCCGAGGCCAAGGAGCTCTTCAACAACATCGATCTGACGCCCGGTCTCAATGTCTCGATGAGTTCTCCCAAGCGCTATCTGTGGGATCACGAGTCCTTCGGTGATCGCGGCGGCCAGCTGCTCTGGAATCTCAACGAGAATCCCTGGACTCAGTATCGCCCCAAGGATCGCCAGAATCTGCTGCACGGGCAGATTTGCCGCTACATGTATCCCGACGGCCACTTCTGGGAGATTTCGGAGCCTCCCTTCCTCGACAAGGACGAGCTTCAGCGCCCGCACTGCTTCCCGGAGCGCCCGCACTATCCGCGCTGCTGCGCCATGGTGTGGTCGGCCCTCAGCATCATTGAAAACGCCTATCGGCAGATCACCTCGTCCAGCTGGCGCAAGGGGAACAATGAGTACGTGAACCGCCGCCTGCGCAACATACACGTCACCTTCCCCTCGGGCTGGATCGCGCAGGAGAAGCTCTACTACAAGCAGGCCTGGCAGCAGGCCGTCAATATCTTCACGCTGGCTCACATGGAGAATCAGACGCCCATCGGCCAGAGCAGGGGATGCGACGGGCAGCCGGAATTGATCGTCAAGCTCGATGAGGCGGTGGCCTCGCAGCTTCCCTTTGTCTATTCGGAGATCCGCCGCCTCGGCAACGCGAATCTGTGGATTCAGCTCTACGGCCGTCGCTGCACCGCCGCGCAGGCCGCTTCAAATTCCGCCGCGGAATACCGCAACTGGAAGACGCGCGTCATGACGATCGATATCGGCGGCGGCACCTCCGACACCACGGTCGTGGAGTACCGCAACGACGTCCCGGACTCGGGCGTGTCGCTGCGCTACCGGGTGCTGTTCCGCGATTGCTGCTCGTTTGCCGGCGATGCCGTGACGAAGGCGATTATCGAAAAGGTGCTCCTGCCCTCCCTGCTCGAGGCCAGGGCCATTGACCTCGATTCGGAGGAGGCCGACATTATCGATCGCGTCATCAAGGGGCCGCACAACACGCAGGCCTCGCGAGCGATGTGGCAGCGCATCACGACGCTCTTCTTCCTGCCGATTGTCCGCCAGTGGCTCAGCGATGCGGTGACCTTCCAGGACACCGGTGCCATCTTCCGCGAGAAGGACGGCACGCACTTCCGCACCAACCGGGATTGCGGCGTGGACGATCTGGTGATCAACGAGTTCAACGCCATTCTGCGCGATGCCGGCATCGCGGCCAATGTGGCGGATGCCGAAGACCGCCTCAGCTATGATCCGGCCCTCATCAACGAGTGCATCCGCGAGGAGCTGACCATCGGGCTTGAGCCGCTGGGCAAGTTCGTATCGGCCTATGACGTAGATCTCGTCACGCTCAGCGGCAAGATCTCTGAGATGCCGATTGTCTTTGAGCTCCTCTGCGAGTATCTGCCCATTCGCCCGCAGCGCATTGTGCGCATGAAGAACTTCCTGGCCGGCGACTGGTATCCGATGGCCGAGGACGGTCGCCACATTGATGACGCCAAGACGGTCACCTCTGTCGGGGCGGCGCTCTTCGCCGCCTCGGAGAGCAAGCTGCTCGGGGCGAGCTGGTCCATTATCGAGGATCGCCAGGAGGTGGAGCCGATCCGCAACTTCTGGGGCGTCATGCGCAAGGGCAAGGGCTTCGGCACCATCCTGCTGAGCAACGAGGATGAAAGCAACAAGCAGAACGTGTGCGAGATCGCCGGCGAGTCGTATTACGGACACCTGATGACGCTGGAGAGCTATATCGGGCGCCAGAAGTATTACTCCAAGTACTCCACCCCCGAGCAGCAGTACCAGCTTCACTGGATCGGCGACCCGCAGGAGGCACCGCGCGCCGCGCTGGCCGTCTGCATTCAGCGCAGGATCAACGAGGAGAATGATGACGACATTGAACTCGTCAACGTGCAGACGACGGATCCCATGGATGCCCAGTGTGATATGAGCAAGGTGAAACTCATGCTCAAGACGCTGCCTCCCGAGGGCTTCTGGATGGAGGAGGCGATGTTCAACATTTACCGATAAGTGATCATGATGACGGATTCCCCATTCCCTGCATCCGCCGAAGGCGGATCTCTCTCCCCGGAGAACCACCCGGCGGAGATCTCGGCACCGACTGCCTCCCACACTCCCCCCCAACAACCGGGCATCTTCGAGAGGCTCAGCCAGCTCTGTTCTGAGCTGAGCACCCGGTTGACGAAGCTGGACTCGCGCGTCGAAGAGCTGGAAAAGCAAAGCAACGCCACAGCTCCCACTTCAGCAGCTCCCACTCCGACCTCTCCCGCTCCGGACTCCCCCGCACCGACCGCTCCCGGGGAGGATCCGCAGGCATGCCCGGCTGAGCCGGCGGCAACGGACGCCCCCGCGCCGCAACAGTCCGAGGACGAGACTTCGGAAGCGGCCCGCCGTCTCGATTTTCTGCAACGCAAGTACGATGATGTCTGCCAGCGCTGCGAGGAGTTGGCAGCGTCCAATCAGCAGTTGAGGAGCGAGCGCGACGCCGATGCGCGACGCATCGAGGCCCTGCGGGCAGAGCGCGACGAGTCGCAGCAAGCAGCTCAGGAGGCAGCCGCGCGCTTGGATCGCGCGCTGGCCGACAGCAACAGCGTTCGCGAGTGCGTCCGGCAACTGGAGGACGAATGCCGGGCCAAGGATGAGCAGTTGCAGGCCAAGGATCAGCTGCTGGAGTCCCGCGAGCAGCAGTTGCAGGCCCATGAACGGCAGTTGCAGGAGTCGCAGGTGCAATACGAGAATTGCCGGGCCGATCGCGACGAGGCTCACCGACAGCTCGCGGCCTGTGATGCCGAACTTCGACAAGCGAAGGAGGAGAGCCTCCGCCTGCAGCGCGAGGCCGATACCCTGCGGGCGGAAAGCGCGCGGCTTGCGCAGGACCGCGACGCGGCTCGACGAGAATCGGGTGAGCTCTCTGCCCAAGTGCAGCGTTTGCAGGAGGAGCTCCGCCGCGCCGAGGAGCAAGAGCAGCAGCTGAACGCCGATCTTTCCGCGGCACGGCAGAAGGGCCGGGAGCTTCAGGACGCCCTGACTCAAGCCCAAGCTCAGGCAGCGGACGTGAAGAAGCAGTTGGACTCCCTGAGCATCCTGCGCGGGCGCCTCTGGCCTGCCTGTTTGCGCGTGGGGGCTCTGGAGAGCTTCGCCGAGGAGTGGCACCGGCAGCTGGATATGCCCTCGGCCGACCCCACGCTGCTCTCCATGTTCGCCAACATCTTCTCCTGGAGTTGCGCCAAGGAGCTGGCGCTGCGGGAGGGAGCGGACGATGCCATTCTGGAGCAAACGGCTACGTCGGCTCTGTACTCCTTCAGCAAGTTCCTCTTCGACTGGCTGTATCGCGCCGGGAAGAGCGCCGAGGAGGTGGAGCAGATCAGCTTCGCGCTGGCTGCGGAAATCAACGACGAGCTTGAAAAGGCGAATGCCGGCTACCGCATCGGCGACGACGAGGTGGCCATCGGCGATTCCTACTCGAGCAAGACCATGGTGCCCTCGCCGCAGGGGGCCCCCGTGGGCTCGGTGGCATCGCTGCAAGCGTGGTGCATTAAAAACAAATCGGGTTCCGTCTGCCTGAAAAAGGCTCTCGTGTGCCTCAGCTAAACCACAGCCCTCGACACGACCATGGCTATACGCGTCATCCCCGGCAAGGGCCTTGAATTTGATATGGACCATTACGTCCGCCTGCGAACCTACGTGGGCGGGCCGGATTACTGGTATCAGGACAATCAGCGAGTGCTGCGCAGCAAGCTGCACCCCTTTTTGCCCGAAATGTCCTTCAATCCGGAAAACAACACCGTTCTCGCGAGTCTGGTGGAAGACGGTGTCGAATGGCTGAGCCAGAGCTGTGATATTTCCGAAGCGAAGAGCATTCCCACGTCCGAGCGCAAACGTCTGGAAGACATCCTGACGGCCCTGAAGCAAGAGGTGGAGTCCGGCTCCAAGGATGCGAACACGAGCAAGCTCATCAGAGAATTCAAGCTGCCGGATCACACCAAGGCGCCGGAGATGTATCGCATTTTCACCAAGGGGCATCAGCGCCGCCTGGCCATTATCTGGGGCATGGAAAAGGAAAACGCGGCCTCGGTGCCGGTCAGCATGCTCTCCGGGCATTTGGATCGCACCCTGCCCACCAAACAAGGGTGCTCCGGCGGAACCGCCTTTCTCATCGGGTTCATCGCCGCAGTAGGTGTTGTGCTGTATCTCTACGGCTGTGACGAGGATACTCCGGCGCCGGGAGAGGGGACGCATCCGCTCGTCAGCAACGACGCGCCCGATGTCTTCCATGACAGCGGGATGCCGGGCACGGCGGATGAGACAGCAGATTTCCCCGCAGATAGTTCCGCCGACTTCCCTGCGGATGGCTCCGCAGGTGAGACCATCGGCACCCCGGCGGACGCTTCCTCAGGTGCCGTCGCCGGCACCCCGAGTGTTCCCTCGGGTACCCCCGCCGGGGACGCATCCGGCACTCCGAATGTGCCCGCGAACGGAGCGAGCGGCACCCCCGACGCGCCCACCGATGGAGCAAGCGATGCTGCTCCGGATACCCCTGCAAATGGCGCATCCGGTACCCCGAATTCCCCCGCCGATGAAGTCGGCAACACGCCCGCGGATACCCCCGCCGATGAGACCGGCGACACGCCCGCGGATACTCCCGCCGATGAGACCGGCGACACGCCCGCGGATACCCCCGCCGATGAGACCGGCAACACGCCCGCGGATACCCCCGCCGATGAGACCGGCAACACGCCCGCGGATACCCCCGCCGACGAGACCGGCGACAACCGGGACACTCCCGCAGATGAAGCTGCCGGCGCAGCCAAGAGTCCGCAGAGCCTTTCCGGCGCGGAGAAGACGATCACGCTTCCGGACTCCGGTGCCATCAACGAATGCATCACCCCCGCCGTGTACCTCGTGAAGGTTCGGAGGAACGGTCAGCTGATCAGCACGGGGACGGCCTTCTGCGTCTCCCCCGACGGCAAGTTCATCACTAATGCGCACGTGGCGAAAGAGTTCGGCAAACCCGGCATCAGCTATGAACTGGTTTCCCACAAGGGCGCCACGCTGAAGGTGGCCGCCTGCCCGTGGAGCAACGCCGATAAAGACCTGGCGATCCTCACCTCCCCGGCCGCCGATCTCGCCTTTCTGAAGCTGGATCGGCAGAACAAGCCCAAAGTGGGCGACCCGATCTACATCAAGGGCTTCCCGCAGGGCATCGACAATTTCACCGAGGGCAAGGTTTCCGGGCTGAGCGAATACAAGGGGAACCTCATCGTGAGGCACCCGGCGCCCACCAGCCCGGGCTCCAGCGGCTCGCCCATCGTTCGCCCCGATGCCGCCGTGACGGCTGTTGTCATCGGCGCCTTCGAGGGAGGGCAGAATCTCAACGTGGCCATTTGGGTGGGCGATCTGCCGCAGGAGGTGCTGAAGCAGCCGACGGAAGGCGCCGTGCAGGCTCCCCCGACCGATGCACCCGCAGCTTCGCCGTCGCCCGACGATGCGCCCGCCGGTTCCGAGGAGCCGGCGCAGGCGGATGCGCCCTCGACAACGACTGCGGGTTCACCCGATTCGGCGTCCTCCGATGAGCCCGCAGGTTCTGATGAGCCGTCCTCGGCGGATCCGTCCTCAGCTTCGCCGGCACCGTCCGGCGAGTCCTCGGATTCAACCGAACCGTCTCCGGCGGATGCGCCCTCAACTTCTCCCTCAGGTTCGCCCGATTCCCCGCAGGCAGGGGGGACCCCTGCCCCGCCCGTCAAGAAGCTTCCCCCGCCGAATGTGATGGTCACCGCCTCGTCCATGCCGGTTGAGGTGAGTGTCGTCAAAACGGAGGCGGGAGAGGGCTCGAGCTGCATCGTGACGCTGATGGTCAAGCCCAAGCGAGAGCTGAAGTCCGTCACGGTGGACGGCAAGTCGCCGTCGGAAGACGGGACGGTTCAGGTCACCGTGACGCCTCCGGCCAGCGTTGAAATCGAGGCCGTCACCGCTGAAGGCAAGCGCTTCGTCGACAACCCCGAGATCCGAACCGAACTTCCCGACGAAAACGACAATTCATCCTTACTACACACACATGAAGAACAATAGTCCTCTCACGGATCCGCAGAAAGGCCTCACCTCGGCCGAGGTTAAGGCAAGTCGCAAGGCCCATGGCTCCAACGTACTGACCCCGCCCGAGCGCGACCCTTGGTGGGTGCAGCTGGCCGAAAAGTTCACGGATCCGCTCATCGTCATCCTGATGGTGGCCGCGGCCATCTCCTTCATCCCGGTCATCTTTGTTCCCGGGCACAGCTGGATTGAGAGCGCGGGCATCATCTGCGCCGTCCTCCTCGCGACCTTGGTCGGCTTTATCAACGAATACAGGGCGAACAAGGAGTTCGACATCCTCAACAAGGTCGGCGATACCGCCCCCGTGCGCGTCCTGCGCGACGGAAAACACGCCAACGTTCCCCGCAGCGAGCTGGTCGTGGGTGACATCGTCACGCTTGAGACCGGCGCCGAAGTGCCGGCCGACGGCGTGGTGCTCGAGGCCACGTCGCTGAAGGTTGACCAATCGTCGCTCACGGGTGAGTCCGAGCCTGTCTCCAAGTCCCCGGACGGCCCGGAGGAGAGTTCCCCGGGCGCCTACCCGCGCTACGAGGTGCTCCGCAGCACGCTCGTGACTGAAGGCCACGGCGTGATCTGCATCACCCGCGTGGGCGACGCGACGGAGATCGGCAAGGTCGCCGAGGCTGCCTCGGTGGAGAGTGACGAGAAATCGCCGCTGAACCGCCAGCTCGACGGACTCTCCAAGGGCATCAACGTGGTGGGCTCTTCTCTGGCCTTTTTCCTCTTTGTCTCTCTCGTGGCTCACGATGCCATCATGGGTCGGTTCGTGCTGGACTCCAACCAGTGGTGCTTCCTAGCCGGCATCTTCGTGTCGATGGGCATCATCCTGCTCAAGGTCTGGTACCCCATCCTTCAGGATCTGCTCGGCTATGCCCACATTGAGCTGCCGGCTCCGGGCATCGTCGAGGCTGAGGGCGCCGGCAGCTGGATCAAGTGCCTCGTGGCGGGCTTGGTCGTCTTCTGTATCATTGCGGGCGTGATGCTGGCCACGGGCATGCTGACGACGGATCCCGCGACTTGGATGCCGGCCGCTGCCGCCGAGGACATTCTGCTCTACTTCATGATTGCCATCACCCTGATTGTGGTGGCCGTTCCCGAAGGTCTGCCGATGAGCGTCACGCTGAGCCTCGCCTACAGCATGCGCAAGATGGCCCGGCAGAACAATCTCGTCCGCCACATGGACGCCTGCGAGACCATCGGTGCCGCGACGGTTGTCTGCTCGGACAAGACGGGTACCCTCACGATGAACCGCATGAGCGTGCGCCGCGTGGAGTTCCCCGAGGTGGAGGAGAAGCGTGAAAAAGCCCCCATCTTCCCTCTGCTGGCCGAGGCGGTGTCCGTCAACTCGACGGCGGACTTGGATGCCGACGGCAAGGTGCTCGGCAATGTGACGGAGGGAGCCATGCTCAGCTTCCTCAGAGATGCGGGCGTGTCCTATGACGACATCCGCAAGAGCACCCCGGTGGTCAGCCAGCTGCCCTTCTCCACGCTCAACAAGTTCATGGCCACCTGCGTGCACTCGAAGGTGCTCAACGGGCGCCCAGTGGTCTACGTGAAGGGCGCGCCTGAGATCGTGCTCTCGCGCTGCAGCTCCGCCTACGGCGAGGCGATGACGGCGGAGAAGCGCGAGGCCATTCTTCAGGGGATTGCGACGGCGCAGCGGCAGGCGATGCGCGTGCTGGGTCTGGCCTACCGCGAGGGTGAGCCGGCCCATGCGGAGGAGATTCTCAAGTCCTGCACCGACCTGACGTGGATGGGCTCCTTCGTGATTCAGGACCCGGTGCGCCCGGATGTTCCCGATGCCGTGGCCTCCTGCCGCCGCGCGGGTGTCGACGTCAAGATCGTGACGGGCGACAACAAGGAGACCGCCTGCCAGATCGGCCGTGAAATCGGTCTGCTGCCCGAGGGTGCTCCCGCTGCAGGTGCGGTGCTGACGGGTGAGGAGTTCGGCGCCATGAGCGACGAAGAGCTGCGCCGCGCGGCCCCCGGGCTCAAGGTTCTTTCCCGCGCGAAGCCTCTGGACAAGCTCCGCCTCGTCAAGGCGCTGCAGGAGGATAATCAGGTGGTCGCCGTCACGGGCGACGGCACGAACGATGCTCCCGCCCTCAATCAGGCGGATGTCGGCCTCTCGATGGGTATCACGGGCACCTCGGTCGCCAAGGAGGCGTCGGATATCATTCTGCTGGATGACTCCTTCTCCAGCATCACGAAGGCGATTCTGTGGGGCAGATCGCTGTATCGCAACATTCAGAAGTTCATCGTGTTCCAGCTGACGGTCAACGTGGCGGCCTGCGGCATTGCCGCGCTCGGGCCCTTCATCGGCTGCGAACTGCCGCTGACGGTGACGCAGATGCTCTGGGTGAACCTCATCATGGATACCTTTGCAGCTCTCGCACTCGCAACGGAGCCGCCGAGCAAGGATGTGATGGAGCAGGCGCCCCGCAACAAGCTCGCCTTCATCATCACGCCCTCCATGTGGCGCTGGATTCTCATCATGGGCATCGCCTTCATCGTCGCCCTCGTGGCCTACATCCGCCACATCACCCCGGGCGGCAGCGAGGCGAGCATCCACGATGTGACGGTGCTCTTCACCGGCTTTGTCATGCTGCAGTTCTGGAACCTGTTCAATGCCCGCGTCTACGGCACGAACAACTGCTTCCTCAAGGGCTTGTTCGGCAATATGTCCTTCGTGGCGATTGCCGTCATCATCTTCGTCGGTCAAGTTCTGGCGGTTCACTACGGCGGCGATATCCTCCGCACGGTTCCCCTGAGCCTGAAGGAATGGCTGATCATTGCCGCCGTGACCTGCCCGGTGCTCCTCATCGGAGAGGTCGTGCGCCTGGTCGGCCGCATGCAACACAAACACTGAGGCAAAAAGGTTATGTGGAATATTCTCGGAGGAATTCTCCTGATTCTCGCCGGCGCCAGTGGGGACTACGTCCTCACGGGAACGGAAAGCAGCTCGGCCCTCATCTGGGTGGGCGTCGGTCTCATCGTATGGGGTCTGATTCAGCTCGGCCGCAGCAATTGAGCTGCCGCTGACGACTGGAGCACAGCCGCTTCCGGCTCTTGCACGAATCGACAAGGGCTGGGAAGCGGGGCTAAAAAACGAGCTCACCACCCATCATGGGGAGGTGAGCTCTCTGCTTCAGGATCGGCTGAAAAGCGGCTCGGTGCGGCATGCCGTCAGCCGGCAACTCACCAGCCCTCAACCACAAGGCGCCTGCGGGCCTCGGCATGACCCTGCCTCGCCGCCGCGCGGTACCATTTCAGGGCCTCGGCCACGGCCTTGGGGCCTTTTTGTTCATCATAATAACAACCAAGCCAAAACTGCGCATCAGCCAACCCCTGCTCAGCCGCAGCCCGGCACCAAGCGACGGCCTCCTCCAAGGACTCGTCAACGCCCTCGCCGCTCTCATAGCAGCAGGCGAGCCGGAACTGAGCCTCCGGCATCCCCTGCTCAGCCGCGGCTCGGCACCAGGCGACGGCCTGCTCCAGGGACTGGCCAACACCCTCGCCCTTCGCATAACAGCAGGACAGATTGAACTGGGCATCCGGCAGCCCCTGCTCGGCCGCGGCCTCATACCAGCGGAAGGCCTCTTCGGGCGAGGCCTCGGTGCCGACGCCGTCGGCATAGCAGAGGGCCAGGGCGAACTGAGCCTTCGCGTTTCCCTGCTCGGCGGCCGCGCGGTACCACTTCACGGCCTCAGCCGGCCGGGGCTCAGGCATTCCCATGCCCTCTTCACAGCTCAGCCCGACCATGTACTGCGCGGGGGCGTGTCCCTGCTCCGCAGCGGCGCGGTACCACTTGAGCGCTTCCGTCAGCGAGCGTTCAACGCCGAGACCGTTGAGACAGCAGACAGCGTAACTATGCTGGGCTTGAGCGATTCCCTGCTCGGCGGCGGCGCGATACAGGCGGGCGGCCTCAGCGTCCGACTGCTCGGTGCCCTTGCCGAGATGGCAGCAGTGAGCGAGGGCGAGCTGAGCGCGCGCGTGCCCCTGCTCGGCGGCGCGGCGATACCAGTCCACGGCTCGGGTGATGGAGCGCTCTTCGCCGCGACCGGTTCGGAAGGCCTCGGCCAAGTTGAACTGAGCATCGGCGTCGCCTTGCTCAGCCGCAGCGCGGCAGCGCGCGAGGGAGTCGGGCTCGGAACTTGCGGAAGGAGAGGAATCGGGGGTTGAATGAGATAAATGGTGGTTCATACGATTTTCATATAAAGATGTTCTGTTGCATTTACCTGATCCTTTTCGGGGCGCCCCACCCGAGGGACAGCTCCCCACCCGCAGCAGAGAAGGCGCCCCCCTGTGGGCAGAGCCTCAGGGAAGAGCGGCGGGTACGTCGGGCATGGCGGGAGCATCGTGGCGGTCGCCCAGGCCCTCCAGATCGCGCTCGGGATCGGCCTCCGGAACGAGAAAATCATCCGAGATCACAGGGGCGACGCCCTCCGAGGCGCTTCCCGAGGCATCGAGCGCGCCGTCTTGCGCGAAGGCGGGCGGAAGGGTGCCGGTGGCGTTTGCCGTTGCGGCGTTTTCCTTTGCGGCGTTTTCCGCAGCGGACGCAGCGGTGTCACCGCCGGCTGCCTGTTCGGGGGCCGGCTGCTCGGCGGGTGCGGCAGCGGGCTGCGCTTCCTGAGCGGGCGCCGACTCCGCAGCGGCGTCCTTCGCCTTGCCTTCCTCAGATGAATCGCCGCAGCTTGCGAGGCTCAGTAAGGTCAGGGCCATCAGGGCTTTCATTCGTTGATTCGCGTTCATGCTTGGTCGTGGAGATGGTGGACATCGGGCGCGCGTCCAAGCGCCCGCATCATGGTAGCAGAGAGCGACCCTCATCTCAAGTGCAAAACCCCTTGTCGGGCGAACATCCCCGTCGAGCGGCAAAGGACCGAACCTCGCACCGGGTGCTGATGAGGGAACCCGCGCGAACCGACCCCGGTGGCCCCGCGTCGGAAGTCACGCGCGGGGCTCGCTCGTGATCGGTTCGGGTGCTCGCGAGAACCCGGAGCGCGCCGCCCGCGCGTAGATGAGAGGCGCCCGCGCGAGCTGCTCCGGCAGGTTGTGCCGCCCTGCCGGGGCCGGCGGAAGGCGCCCCGCCGAGCCCGGACGGAGCCCGAGGCGGGGGCAAAACGAGCCTGAGACGGGGCCAAAGCGGGGCCGAATATACATCTTGCCAGCGCGGAGCGGAGCTGCTACAATGCACGCACACATCATGAACATTGACACCATTTGCGTCCAGAGCGGCTGGAACCCCAAAAAGGGCGAGCCGCGCGTCCTGCCCATCTATCAGTCCACCACCTTCCGATACGAGACGAGCGACCAGATGGCCCGCCTGTTTGATCTGAAGGACGCCGGCTTCTTCTACACCCGCCTCCAGAACCCGACCAACGAGTGCGTCGCGAAAAAGATCGCCGAGCTCGAGGGCGGCGTCGCCGCCATCCTCACCTCCTCCGGCCAGGCCGCCTCCTTCTACTCCATCTTCAACATCTGCGAAGCCGGCGACCACTTCGTCTCCACCTCCGCCATCTACGGCGGCACCTACAACCTCTTTGCCGTCACGCTCAAGAAGCTGGGCATCGAGGTCACCTTCGTCGATCAGGACGCCCCTGAGGAGGAGATCAGCAAGGCCTTCCGCCCGAACACGAAGTGCCTCTTCTCCGAGACCATCTCGAACCCTTCCCTTCAGGTGCTCGACATCGCCAAGATGGCCCGCATCGCCCACGCCCACGGCGTCCCCCTGATTGTCGACAACACCTTCGCCACCCCGATCAACTGCCGTCCCTTCGAGTACGGGGCCGACATCGTGATGCACTCGACGACCAAGTACATGGACGGCCACGCCACGCAGGTCGGCGGCGTGATTGTCGACAGCGGCAAGTTTGACTGGGCGGCCCATGCAGACAAGTTCCCCGGGCTCTGCACGCCCGATGAGTCCTACCACGGCCTCGTGTACACGGAGGCCTTCGGCGAGGGCGCTTACATCACGAAGTGCACCGTGCAGCTCATGCGCGATCTGGGCTCCATCCCCTCCCCCTTCAACGCCTTCCTGCTCAACCTCGGGCTCGAGACGCTGCACCTGCGCGTGCCGCGCCACTGCGAGAACGCGCAGAAGGTCGCGGAGTTTTTGGAGAAGCAGCCCGACGTCGCCTGGATCAACTACTCGGGCCTGCCGAACAACCCCTACCACGAGCTCGCGCAGCGCCAGTTTGACGGCGGCCGCAGCTGCGGTGTGGTGACCTTCGGCATCAAGGGCGGCCGCGAGCGCGCGATCAAGTTCATCGACAGCCTGAAGCTCACGGCCATCGTCACGCACGTGGCGGACGCGCGCACCTGCGTGCTGCACCCGGCAAGCCACACGCACCGACAGCTCTCCGACGAGCAGCTCATCGAGGCCGGCGTGCGCCCGGATCTCATCCGCTTCTCCGTGGGCATTGAGGACGCCGACGACATCATCGCCGACCTCCGCCAGGCCCTCGCCGCCATCGCCGAGAGCTAAATCAGGTTTCCCTTACCTCAAGCCCTGCGAGCCCGACCCGCCCGCAGACAGAAAATCCCCCTGTGCCCGCGGCGCAGGGGGATTTTTTGGCGAGAGAGGGAGAAGGGATTCCTCAGCCTCCTCCGGCACCCGCGCTCAGGCCCCGAGAGGCAGAGGAGGAAACGGAGACACGCGAGGTTCATCAAGCCGAGAGCTCAAGATGAGCCTCAAGCTCCCTCTGAAACTCGGGCGTCGTGCAGCTCGACCGTCCACGGGATGTCTTCCTGCGTCTCCAGAGACGCGGCATCAGAAAGGTAGATGCGCGCAACGAGACGGCGCAGCGTCGCATTTTGCCGCAGCTTTTGGACGACGTTCACCGAATGACCGCTCGGGAAACAGGCCGGAACCTCCCGCGGCATCTCACAGTGAAACACGAAATGACAGGTCGCACCCTCGGGGAGGAGTCCGCGAAGAGCCTCCGGCAGCTCCGCAGATCGCAGGTACCCCAAGCTGTCCGCAATCTTGGCTGCCAGCTTCGCCGGCATGTTTCGGATGGTCTTTTCCGACGGAAGGTGGTTGAGCACGCGGTAGTCCTTCACCTCGACGAGCCAATGCGGCGAGGGCTCCTCATCGGGTAGAGCAACGAGATCCACGCGACTGATGGACGACGCGCGACGATCGTTCCGCTGCACCCACGCATCAAAGTCGATGAAGCGCACCGTCTCCGCGATGAAGGTCACACTCTCATCCACCGTCGCGCGGCGGAGAAGCTCCAACTCAGATTCCATGGCGATAAATCTCCATGAGGCGTTCATCCTGATCGACCTGAGCATCCAGCGAAGCCAGATCGGGCAAACCGTTCATATCCGAAGCGCACGCGATTTGGACATGCTGTTCGGGCGTGCTCCCGGGCTGCAGCGTAAAATAGCGCGGCTCATACCCAGCCCCCGCATCGACGCGCTCCCGCGAAGCCCTCTCCAGCAAATACAGTTCTCGGAGCAGAAATAGGCTGTGTGTCGCGATGAACACCTGCGTCCCCCGCTCCACCAGCGTCTGAATCGTCGCCGCGACCCGGCGCACCAGCAGCGGGTTCAGATTGGCCTCAGGCTCGTCCCAGAAGAGCACCGAGCCTTGGGTCAGCGAGCCGTTCGCAATCAGGTGAGCCACCGTCGCAATTTTTCGCAGCCCTTCGGAGAGTAAGTGCGCCTCCAGTTTCCCGTTATCCTTACTGCGCAAATAAAAGCGCCCGTTTTCCAGCACGACGGTGCCGTTGAGCACCTCGGGAGCCTGCAAGGGATCCAGCAGCGTCGAACACTCACGGCGCTTGGGCCCCTTGGAGAGCGGGCGCCCCAGCATGCGCGCCAAATCGTACCATGTCTCCTCAAAGGGAATCTCTACACTTTCATACGTGCCCGTGAAGTTCGGATAGATGGAGAGCATCTCACGGGTCGGGAGGTAAACGCTCAACTTGTCATTCCAGCTCGCGGGGAAAGCCTCGACAGAGACAGCCTCGCTTGACTGCGTGGAGAACGAATAGCGCAGCTCGTGACCTGCTTCCAGACTCATGCACACATCCGCGCGGCAGCGGCCCTGCTGGCGCCGCGTCAATCGCCCGAGCGCATCGGGGCGAAAGATTCCCTTGAGGCGGCGCGCAATCGCCGTCTCAAGATGCTTTTTGGTGGGCGCTGCGGCCCCCTCCATTTCGCTCACCAGGGCGCGCAAGTTGGCGTAGAGCAGCTTCATCAGGTGCGACTTGCCCGTGCCGTTCTGCCCGACAAAGACGTTAAGGCCGCTTGAAAAGCGGAGCTGAGCCTGATCGAAAAGCGTGAAATTCTGAACCGATAGGGTCGAAATCATGCCCCATGGTACCATCTTTCGCGCAACTGTCAAGATTTCACGATACCCTCAGCGCCCACCGGCATCCGCACATCACCCGAGCCGCGACCCTGCACCGCCCCGTTCCGCACCCGCGCGAGGGCCCGCAATGCCCCCGCAAGTCCGCAAATCCGAAAACAGGGAACCGAAAAACCGCCGCTCCCCCGAGAGGTCACAAGCCCGTGGGCCGAGAAAGACGAAAAGCCCGCTGCCGTTCTCGCGGCAGCGGGCTTCTGCGATAAAATCAGCAGCGGGGGACTCAGAGAGCCTTGAGCTCCTCGATGGCCGCCTGAAGCGAAGCGGCGTCCTCGATGGAGATCACCTTCGCCTCCTTGCAGATGCGGCCCATCATGCCCGCGAGAGTCTTGCCCGGGCCCATCTCGATGAAGAGGCGCTCGCCCTTCGCGATGAGATCCTGCATGCTGGCGGCCCAGCGCACCGAGCCGCAAACCTGCGCACCCAGCATCGCGCGGATGTCGTCCGTGCTCGTCACGGGGCGAGCCTCATAGTTGCAGTACACCGGCACCGACGGCATCTGCATCGGCACCACGGAAAGCTCCGGCAGCAGCTTCTGCTGCGCGCTCTTCATGTAGCGGCTGTGGTAGGCGCCAGCCACGTTGAGCTTCTTGGCCAGCTTGAAGCCCGCGGCCTTCGCGCCGGCCACGGCCTTGTCCACGCCCTCCACCGAGCCCGAGACCACCGTCTGGCCGGGGCAGTTGTAGTTGGCCACGTCGATACCGCACTCGTCGGCGAGCTTCTGCACGGCCTCATCGCTGCCGCCGATCATCGCCGCCATCGTGCTCGGCTCGGCCTGGCAGGCCTCCTCCATGTAGGCGCCGCGCTTCTGCACGAGCTTGAGGCCGTCCTCCATCGTGAAGGTGCCCGCCGCCGCATGCGCCGTGAACTCGCCGAGCGACAGACCGGCAGCCGCCGTGGGCTCAATCGCCACCGCGCTGCTCAGCAGCTTCCAGAGCACGAGCCCGTGCAGGTAGAGCGCCGGCTGGCAGTAGCAGGTGCGCGTCAGCTCCGCATCCGGCCCTTCGAACATCACCTTCGTCAGCGAGAAACCGAGCGCCTCATCGGCCTTCTCCATCATCTCGCGAGCCTCGGGGTATGCCTCATAAAGATCCTTGCCCATGCCCACCTTCTGGGCACCTTGTCCGGGGAAAAGAAGTACAGCTTTCATAACAAGAAACAGCGCGGAGCGCTGAGCTATACTAGGCCGAAAGCCCGAGCCTGTCAAGCTCAAAGCCCGGCGGCGCGGCGCGCTCAATCGCTCAGCAGCGGCAGCGACGCGAGCATCTTGCTGAAAGCCTCCGCCTCGAAGGGCAGATACTCGGCAATCGTCAGGCCGGCCACCGTCGCCTCCGTCGTCACCAAGCGCAGCAGGCGCCCCAGCTCCGAGAGACGCATCGCCCCGCCCCCCGAGCCGTCCCCCACGAGATCGGGATGGGCAAAATACGTCGCGTGAAAGAAGCAGGGATCGAGCACATCGACATCCAGATGCACGAGGAGGCGATCAAAGCGGCTCATGAAAGCGCGCAGCTCATCATCGCTCACAAAGGACTCCGTCTGCATGCGGAACGGCACCCCGGCCTCGCGCAAAAAGCGCTCCTGGTAATCCAGCAGCCCCTGCAAGCCCACATAGAGCAGCTCGTCGGGGCGGAACGGCGCGTGGCGCATCACCTCGCGCAGCGGGCCGGCCCCACGCCCCAGCAGAGCCCCCAGCACCATCGCATGGGCCCAGGGGTACCCGTTCTCCGGGAGCGAGACATCGGGATGAGCATCCAGCCAAATGATACCCGTGCGACCGCCGAACCCGTGCAGATAATCAAAGGGAGCCAGCGACACCAGACAGGTTCCGCCGATGGTAATCACGCGCTCGGGCCGGCATTGCTCGAGCTTCGCCTGTGCATCGCGAACGCCGTCCAGCACCGCATCAAGCGCCTTGATTCCCCGCCGCTCCGGGGGAACCGCAGCGCCCGGAGGCGCGACATCAACCGTGATGAGCGGCTGGCGAGGATTCTCCGGGAGAAGATACCGCATGAGCCTTGCCCCGAAGGCGTAGGTGTCCAGCCCGCCGCTCAGATAATCCGGATAGAGAAGTCGAACCGTCTTCACGCCTTGCACTCTACAAGATGCGCAGGGCTCTGTCAAGGCGAATGCTCGGGCGCGGCCGGAGAGAGCCGAGCCCGGAGACTCGCGAGAGAGCCTCGCCTCCGGGCCCACCGGGCCGCCGCTCCGCCTACGGCATGAGGCATCGCTCCAGATGCTCCAGGGCCTGGCCCAGCGCCGCGGAACCGTAGAAGTCCTGCTTCTCCAGGCGCTTGATCTGCGCAAACAACTCGCGCGTCGCCTGAGCGTTGGTCTTATCCAGAGGAAGGAGATAAGGCAACACCTCCTCCTGAGTGAGGGATGCTTCCCTGAACAGAGAGCGGGACTTCAGCAGACGCGCGTGCAACTGATTCGCCTGCTCAACAATCGCCGGAGCCACCGCATCAGCCCCGGCCCGGTCACTGACGGACTCGAGCGCCTTGGTCATCTCGCGGCGCTGCGCCTCATCTTCGATAAAATTCGTCGCCAGCGGACGAAGCTTCGCCGGCATCTCCGCCAGCGGATCACCACCCCCCGCAGCGGGGTCCTCCCCGCCGATCAGCTCCTCCAGCGCGGCATCCAGCTTCTCCGAGCCGTAGCAGCCCTTTGCTGCCAAGTCCCTCGCCGCACGCTCCAAGCGCGCCGTGCTCTTCTCATACTCCTCACCCACCGCGGCATAGGCGGCGCTCCGCTCCTTCTCGGGCATGCCCAGCGACATCGACTGAGAAGCCTCACTGAGGCTCTCCAGCTGCGCCGTGCTGCGCCGCACCTGATCAGCCGCAGCATCCGCCGACGCCTTGTCGCGCACCCCCTCGAGCCTATCGGCCGTGCGGTTCATGACCGCCATCGCCTTCCGAACATTCGCAACGAAAGCCGACTGTTGGGACGGTTTGGTCGATTTTGCCGCCGGGGAGGACGGGGCCTGCCGGGCCGGGCGGGACGTTGCGGCATCCGCAGGCGCGGAGGTGCCGGGCGAGGGTGCTGCGCCGACGCCGGCGGCAGCCATGAGGGAGAGGAGAAGGAGCGTTTTCATGGGGAAATGGGGGGATGAAGCGGCAGCGTATCGAGTTGCCGCCTGCATCTTCAGGATATCATCCCCACGGCCTCGCCGTCAAGATCAAAGGCCCGTTTTTCGGCCCGTCTCACCCCCGCAGATCGGCCCGCAGCATCAGCTCAACTGTATCAGCTCGCTGCATCACCGGGCGACGCAGCACCGACCACCGCCGACTCTGCTCCTGATGACACCTCCCCCTCGCCGTCGGGTTCCGCACTGTCGGGTTCCGCGCCGTCGCTTTCCTCAGCTTCGGCGGCGGCGTCAGAGCCCTGAGGCGCCCCATTGACTCCCCCCTCTCCCTCCGAAAGCTCGCGCTGCTCCTCCCGCAGGCGGCGCAGCAGCTCCGCAGCCTCAGGCAGGCCCTGCTCCGCCGCCATCGCCGCCCAGCGCTCCGCCTCGGCAGCGGACGGCGGCAACACCACGCCCTCCGCATACAGGGAGGCCAACTTGTATTGAGCCCGGGCATAGCCCTGCTCGGCCGCTTGGCGATACCACTCGGCCGCCTCCGTTCTCGAAGTCTGCTCGCCCAGCGCGGCCCCTCGCATGAGACGGTCAGCCCAGAAGGCCTGCGCTGCGGCATGGCCCGCCTCAGCCTCCCTGCGGAAAAAGGCGTCGACATCCACGAGCGCACCGACCTCCGCGTTCTCATTGTCCGAAACGTCAAGCGCGCGGCGGAACCACAAGGCAGCCTCGCGGGCAGCCGCCTCCTCGTCATCCCCCCAGCTCAGGCAATAGCCCAGCAACACGCGCGCATAAAGGTCTCCCCGCTCCGCCAGAGGCTTGAGTGTCGCCGCCGCTTTGCCAGGCTCTCCGCGATGCAGAGCGATGAGAGCCGCGGCCGCCTGCGCCGACGGATCCCCGGCCTCCGCCCGCTGCCGCACCAGCTCCTCCAGCCCCTCATCCGGGTTCAGCCCCACAGCGGGAAAGACCGGGAGGAGAGTGGGCCCGAGCAACTGGTAGGTTGAGAGCTGAAAGAGGCGGCAAGCCTCTGCCGCATCCTTCGCACCGCCGGTGCCCTCGGCACGCGCCAGGGCCGCTTCCAGCGTCTGCCGCGTCTGAGCCGTCCGCCGAAGAGCGTCGCGCAGCTTCTGCCCCGGCGCCTTCTCGCCATCACCCTCGGGCCTGGCGGGCGGCAGGGCCGAGGGTTCGGGAACTTCCTCCCTCGGCTCCGAGCGGCCCAAGAGCCAAAGCCCAGCCAGAGCCGCACAGATGGCTGCGGCGGCCGCCCACGTCTTTCCCTGTCGGTTCGACTTCATCACGGTACGAAGATAGCATCCCGTCCGTCGGGAATCAAGAAACTTTGATCTCAGCCGAGGTCCTGCGGCGGAAGGCCCGCAGAAGGATGAGAGCCGCAAGAGGCAGCATCACCAGCGTGTAGGCCACCGTGCCGAGCAGGCCGAAATACGGCATGAAAAACTCCGGCGTCACCATGCGGTGGTCAAACAGGCGAGCCACGCGCCCGGGGGAAAACATGTAACAGACACTGGCTGCCAGCGCCGCGCTGAAGAGCAGCTGCGCCACCGAGGCGATCACCACGTCCGACTTGCGGATCGAGGGGCAGCGCGTCCACAGCTTCGTCCTAATCGCGGCGATGAGCAGGCCCGCCGGCACCACCCCGTAGAGGGGCAGCCCGACCAGAATGCCCAGCAGATTGCCGGTGAGGCAGAAGAGAAGCGCGACACCGAACTGGATGTACAGGTAAAGGAGCAGAACGTTCATGGCGAACCGGATGAGCAGAACATGAAGGCACAGCGGCTGAACAGGGGTGAGTCGGAGGAGTCTTCACCTCTCCGCGCCGAAACACCGAGCCAAGCCTTTGAAGACTTATAACATCATTTACCCCCCCTCCGTCAAGCAAGTTTCGCGCGCCGAACGCCTCCGGCCCTCGTATCAACGGCGCCAGAATGCGCGCGCGCCCATTTCCATGCGTTCGATACCGGAGCATTTTAGGCTTGCCAAAACAGCGGACTTCCGTATAATGAGCCCCACAAGCACGGGTAGCTCAGTGGTAGAGCGGCTGTCTTACACACAGTTGGTCAGGGGTTCGAATCCCTTCCCGTGTATTTTCTTAAAGCGCCTGATCGGGCGCTTATGTTGTTTTTACAACGTTCTGCGATTGCCATGCCCCGAGGAGAGCTCGTCATACGGCACGAAACCGGCACGAAGGGCAGCTCGAATATCATGGGTCAAGCGCAAAGTGTGGGGTCAAGCGCAAGGTGTCGGGAATCCGCTTGTTGAGCGCCCGAGCCGCCCCGCCGTTGCATCGGGCAGCAGCCACAGCGCACCGACAGTTGGGGCACCGCCGCGGGAGCCCCATTCAGGAGAGCCTGTTTTCATCCTGTTGGGGGGAAAATCATCTCATGAAGCTTGACAAGACTCTCAACATGAGGTGAAATGGCCTTGTGAGGGTGGTAGCGCTCCGCCTGCCCCAGCCTAAAGTAGGATGCAAGATCCTATACCCTCACCACTTTGACTCAGCACCCGACGCGCTCGTAGCCATCCGACGCAAAGGGTCGCGGGAAAAAGATTTCCCCCCTCGGCGCCCTGCGCCGTGCCGCTTGCCTCGCGTTGCACGATGGGGCAGAGCCTCGCTCAAATCAGGTCAGCGGCCCTGCACGGCCTCGCCGCACCACCTTGTTCAGCGCTTTTTCCCGCCCGCTTCAAGTTTATATTGACATTTTGACAATCGTCAATACAATGAGGGCCTCAGGCGCCCTTCAGGTGCGGAGGTGACGGCAGGCGCTGTCCCGCGCGCTCCCGGCCTTTCGGAGGGCGCCCGCGCCGCGACACGCGACGGCGAACGCCTCTTCAACCCGCATTACAAGCCCTCGGCTCGAGACACCATGAACATCCTCATCCTCTGCACCGGCAACAGCTGCCGCAGCCAGATGGCCCACGGCATCCTGCAATCCCTCGATTCGCGCCTGCGCGTGTGCTCCGCCGGCACGAGGCCCGCCCCCTGCGTGCACCCCGAGGCTGTGGCGGCCATGCGGGAGCTGGGGATCGAGCTCTCCGGCCGCGTCCCCCTGTCCGTCGACCGCTACCGGGATGAGGCTTGGGACTACGTGATCACCGTCTGCGGCGGCGCGCGCGAGAGCTGCCCCGCCTTCACCGGGAGGGTCGGAAAGCGCCTGCATCTCAGCTTCGATGATCCCGCCGAGGCCACCGGCAGCTCGGACGTCATCGCCTCTGAGTTTCGCCGCGTGCGGGATGAAATCTGCCGCGCCTTCACCGCCCTCTACCGCGACGAACTGCTGCCGCAACTCTCTCTCGGCGCGCCCGACGCCCCGGCCTCCTGACCGCGCCGCCCGCCTTTCCCCACCGTGAAGCGCGCCGCCGAGAGCGCCGCCTGGCCGACTCCCCACGATCCCCCATCAACCGGAAGCGAGCCTCCCCACCTGCCGAACGTGCAGAGACGACTCCTCTTCATTTGGATATTTTTCCATATTTCAACTTTATTCACTCTTACCCCCAAACTCTAACCCCGAAACACAAGTCCCATGACCATGAACATCAAGGTATACGGCCCCGGCTGCGCGCGCTGCGAGCAGCTGGAGGAGAAACTTCGCCTCGCCCTTGCGGAGGAAGGCACGGAGGCCTCGGTGGAGAAGGTGACGGATCCCGCGCGCATCGCGGCGTCCGGCATTCTCTCCCTGCCGGGGCTGGAGATCAACGGCTGCATGAAGTGCAGCGGTCGCGTGCCGGAGCCCGCCGAGATCCGCTACTGGCTGCGCGAGGCGACTCGCACGACGGGCCAAACCGCTGCCGCGAGCTCCCCCGGCTGCGGCTGTGAAGGCGGCGGGGGCGGACAGGCGGCTAGCGCCTGCTCCTGCAACAGCAGTGCCGATGCCGGACAGCCCTCGGGCGCTTCCTGCTCCTGCGGGAGTGGTTCGGGCAGCATCCACGCAACGGGCGGCTCCTGCGGCTGCGGTACGAACAACGGCCCCGCAGCGAGCTCCTCCTGCTGCGGCGGCAAGCGCCTTCTGACGATCATCGTGCTGATTCTCGTCGCCGTCGCCTGCGTGCGCCTGATCGCCAAACAGGTCTACGGCGACGCCGCCACGGCCCCGCAGGGCAGCGCCGCAGCGCCTGCCGCGGCCCCGGCTGAGGCCCCGAAGGCCGCGGAGGGCGCGAAGGCTGCGGAAGCCGCCGCCGCACCGCAGGCTGAAAGAGTGACAGAGGTCGTGTACTTCCTCTACGGCGCGCGCTGCGTGACCTGCATCAACATGGAGAAGTGGGCGCGTGAAACGGTGGAGGCCATGCAGCCGGAAACGCCCGACCTCGTCTTCGCCGTCCGCGAAGCCACGGCCGGCAACGTGCAGAAATACGGTCTGCAAACCAAGGGTGTGGTGCTGTGCGAGTGGCGGAACGGCCGGGAGCTGCGCTCCTTCAACGCCATAGAGCTCTGGCAGAGCGTGCGCAGCGGTGAAGAGGCGTACAAAAACGCCCTGCGCCGGCTGATCGAAGCCTTCCGCGCCGAGAATCAAGCGACTCCCTCCGAAGCAACGCACTCGGAAGCAACACCCTCCGAAGCGCCCTCCGCCGCCTGAGCCCACCCTCCGCCCCGTTCATCTCCCCAATTCCCCCCCTGATCGCCATGTTCATGCTGACACTCTCCGGCCTGTTGCTGACCGGGCTCGCGGCAGCGATTGCCCCCTGTCCCCTCGCCACCAACCTGACCGCGCTGGGCTACATCTGCCGCCGCGTCGGCAACCGCCGCGCCTCGCTGGCCGCGGCCTCGCTCTACACGCTCGGGCGCATCGGCGCCTACGTGCTGCTGGGCTGGCTGGCCGGCGTGGGGCTCGAGAACGCCCCGATCCTCTCCTTCCGACTGCAAACGGAGCTCACGCAGTACCTCGCCCCGCTCATGCTGCTCGGCGGCCTCCTCATCCTCGGGCTGCTGCCCCTGCCGCGCCTCGGCAGCGGGCGCGTGAAGAGCCGTCTGGCGGAGCGGCTCGGCGCCTCGGGCGCCCTCGGCTCGCTGGGGCTGGGCTTCCTCTTTGCCCTGGCGCTCTGCCCGCCCTCCGCCGCCCTGCTCTTCGGCTCGGCCCTGCCGCTGAGTCTGGAGCTGGGGTCCGGCCACCTCTGGCTCGGGATGGCGGCCTTCGGCTGCGGCTCGGCCCTGCCCGTCGCCCTCATCGCTCTGCTCATCAGCTTCGGCTCCGCCAAGAGCCGCGCCGTCATGAAGCATCTGCCCGGCATCCAGAAGGCCGTCAACCTCCTCACCGGGGCGGGCTTCCTGCTGCTGGGCGCCTACTGGGCGCTGGACGGCCTGCTGCCCACCTGGGATCCCTTCGCCCTGATCGAGATCCTCGCCAATCTCTTCACGGCCGAGGTGCTGGCCATCCCGCTCGAGACGCCCATCGGCGCCTCCGTCTCCTTCTTCCTCTTCGAGACCCTCAAGGTGCTGCTGCTGCTCTACCTCATCAGCCTGCTGATGGGCATCGTCAACATGTACTTCCCCGTGGAGCGCGTGCGCCGCTTCCTGACCACGCGCCGTCTCTTCGGCCTGCAATACCTGCTGGCGGCCGTCTTCGGCGCCGTGACGCCCTTCTGCTCCTGCTCCTCCATCCCGCTCTTCATCGGCTTTCTGCGCGGCGGCATCCCGCTGGGCGTCACCTTCTCCTTCCTCATCACCTCACCGCTGGTGAACGAAGTGGCCGTGGCCATGTTCCTCTCTGCCTTCGGGCTCAAGATCACGGTGATCTACACCCTCACCGGCATCCTCATGGGGAGCATCGGCGGCTTCATCCTCAGCCGCTTCCCGCTGCATCGGCTGCTCACGGAGTGGCTGCTCGCGCTGCAGCACGACGGCGAGAGCCGTCTCGCCGCCGAGGGCGGGCCGAGGCCGGCCTTCCGCGAGCGGCTCGCGGTCGTGCAGAGAGAGGCCCTCGGCATTCTGCGCGGCGTGCTGCCCTACGTGCTCATCGGCATCGCCATCGGCGCCGGCGCCCACGGCTACGTGCCGGACGGCTTCTTCACCGAGCTCATGAGCCCGGAGAACCTCTTCGCCCTGCCGGCGGCCGTGCTCTGCGCCATCCCGATGTACGCGAACGCCGCCGCCATCGTGCCCGTGATCGAAGTCTTCGTGAGCAAGGGCGTGCCGATCGGCACCGCCATCGCCTGCATGATGGCCACCGTCGGCCTCTCCCTGCCGGAGGCCATGCTGCTGCGCAAGGTCATGACCTGGCGCCTCATCGGCATCTTCTTCGGCACGGTAGCCGTGTTCATCCTCCTCTTCGGCTACCTCTTCAACCTCCTCTTCGCGTGAGCCCCCCATCGCTTGAGGCCCTCATTGCCTGAGGCCCACATCGCCTGAGGCGAGACATGTCGAGACTGGGGAAACCGCGGCCCTCACATCGAAAGATCCAGCACCAGCGGGCGGTGATCCGAGCAGGCAAAGGCCTCGTCTTGCGCGATGCTGCAGGAGAGCAGGCGCTGCGGCGCAACGAAGGCGTAATCGATGTGGTAGGGGCGATCGAGATGCCGGTGAAGATAAAAGGTCGGCACGCTCTCGCGCCCCTGCTCCTCCCCCTGTGCCTCATGCCGGGCGGAAACGAGGCCGGCCTCCTCCATCATCCGCACCACCGCCGAATGCGGGCGCTTGCCGTGCTTGGCATCCCAGCAGCGATTGCTGTTGAAGTCGCCGATGACGACGCAGCGTTGGTCGATCTGCTCGCGGTGAATGCGGTGGTAGACGTAATACTCCTCGATGTACGGCTTCGCCGCCCACACCGCCAGAAGATTCCACGAATCGTTCACCCGAATCGGCAGGAAGTGGCGGAGGCCGCAGGACTCCCACGGCAGCCGCGACAGCTTGACGCCGTCGCGGGCAAAGACCCCGAGCCCCCGGTACGGAAGCTCCCCCGTCCACAGGCTGTTCGAAGCGAATGCGCGCTACGCCTCATGCCGGCAGCGCTGCGGGTCCTCGCATTCCTGAATGACGTACACATCGGCGCGGAGCCGAGAGACGATCTCGAACTTCTCGCGGAACTTGCCGGCGCAGTTCCACGTAACCAGACGCAGGCGGTGATGAACGGTCGGCATGGGCAGGGGAGGGATTGAGGAGGGGTGATGAGGGGTGATAAGGGCTGAGGAGAGCAAGCTTCGCGCTCGGGGCTACGGCCCCGCAACAGAGAGAGCGGAAAGGCCGCCGAGATTCAGGACGCCTCAGGCTCCTGTCTACCATGCCGCCGGCCGGCTGTCAAGCTCCTTCCGCCGCGGCACGCGCCGCGAGTCGAGCGATAACACCGCCTCAGGGCAGCTCGCAGTACTGCAGCGCGGACAGAGCCGGGAAGCGCCGGGCCCACGCGCCCGACAGAACCATGGCAGCGGCTCTCGACATGACTCAGGCGGCCTCCTCCCGCTTCCGGAACCGCCGGAAAGTCAGGAAGGAGACGATCGACACGACCCCGAAGCACAGGCCCGCCACCGTGAACACCATCGGCAGCAGGTAGAGAGCCAGAACATTGTTCTCCACCGCCTCGCTCGGCTGCCCGGCCGGGAACAGCACCTCCACCTTGTCCCCCATGGGGTAAATCGGCCTTTCGGCAGCGCCCATCTGGCTGCGGACCGTCACACTCTCGCCCGTGCCCGGATCCGTGAAGCTCAGGCAGGAGTATTTGATCATGTTGTCGTCCCACTTCTCCTCGCGAATCTCCGTCACTGTCGCCTCAGCCTTCTCCCATGAAGCGTACCGCGCGAGGCGATCGGACCAGAAATAGCCCGCCACCCCCAGCCACACCACGGCGGCAATCGCAAAGAGCCATGCACAAACTTTAACGGAATACTGAAACCAAGTCATAGCTGCATCCTATCACATGGAGCCGGAGCTGTCACGCTCCTTTTCCCAACCGTTCTCGGCGACACGAAGCCCCGCATCCGATTCTCAGCGAAGTCTCGCGGTGAGGGAGCGCGCCCGGCCCAAGCCAACAAGCAGCTCGCGGGATCCACCACGCGCGAACCCGGCTTTCCGCAGGCGTTTGCGGATGCCTTCGTCTCTCCGCCGCTTTCGGCAGGCGCACGCGAAAAAGCGGGGCCCGCTCGCCTCTTCAGACTTGACAAGGGCCTGTTAGCGGGTATAGTATCCGCGGGGACCCATCACCACCCCCACAAACACATCATGGAACCCATTTACGAAGGCAAGGCCAAGAGGCTGTTCACGACGGACGATCCGAACGTCCTGCGCATGGAATTCAAGGATTCCGCCACCGCATTCAACGGAGTCAAGAAGGAAGACTTTGCGAACAAGGGCCGGATGAACAAAGCCATCACGCTCATCATCTACCGCATGCTCGAGCAGAAAGGCGTCAAGACGCACCTCGTGGACGACGTGGACGACACCAACCTGCTCGTCAAGAAAGTCTCCATCATGCCGCTCGAGGTGATCGTGCGCAACGTCGCCGCGGGTTCCTTCTCGAAGCGCATGGGCATCAAAGAGGGCACGCCCTTCAAGAAGCCCATTGTCGAGTTCTCCTACAAGGATGACGCGCTCAACGACCCCTTCATCAACGATGACTACGCCCGCGAAGTCGGCGCCGCCTCCGAGGAGGAGTGCGCGTACCTGAAGCGCATGGCTCTGCTCATCAACGAGACGCTCAAGGAGTTCTTCCTGAAGGCCAACCTGCGCCTCATCGACTTCAAGGTCGAGTTCGGCCGCCTCGCGACCGACCCGTCCGCCATCGTGCTGGCTGACGAGATCTCGCCGGACACCTGCCGCCTCTGGGACGTCAACACCGGCAAGAAGATGGACAAGGACCGCTTCCGTCAGGGCCTGGGCGAGTTCATGGAGTCCTACGCCGAAGTTCTCAACCGCCTGCAGAAGTAACCCCATCAGCAGATGGCCACCGCGCATCCCGCTGCGGCGCACCCCACCCGGCCAGGGACGGGAGCGAAGCGGGCTGCCGGTGGCCTTTTTCACAGCACCATGGCCACCCTCAGCTTTGAAGTTCTCAGCCGCTTCCAGTCCGCCGCCGACGCGAACAAACTGCTCTACACGCCCATCGAAGCGAAGCTGACCTACAACCACACCCGCCTCTACACCGTCGAGTGCGAAGGAGACCTCGACGCCGCCCGCGACTACCTGCGCCGCGTCCTCGTCGACCCCATCGCGCAGAAGGTTGAAGAAACCGGCGCCCCCGCCCTGAGCGGCGAGCTTTTCTGCATCTGCTACGGCATCAAGAAGGGCGCGCTCGATCTGGAGAAAGAGGCCATTCTCGCCAACTACCGCGGCCGCAGCGGCCTGCCCTTCACCATCGTGAACCTCACCATCACGCAGAAGATCTACATCTTCGGCCAGGGGGACAAAGAGGCCCTTGCCGCGCGCTTCTGCAAGGACATCTGCAACCCCGCCATCCACACCTGGAGCGTCTGCTGAAGCCCGCGGCGGCGCCGCCGGGCCGACCAAGGCCCCGCGCCG
>ERZ772860.284-NODE-284-length-47738-cov-4.713273_pt1 | contig 47738 bp, 46 predicted proteins | sample MGYA00511342_ERZ772860 | MGnify/ENA primary metagenome ERZ772860 (study PRJEB29015, sample SAMEA2737665) | human gut metagenome | biome: human gut; feature: human-associated habitat; material: faeces | place: China | collected 2012 ... | reverse complement strand
GTTGAGCTTCGGCAGGCAGAGGTCGTGCGGCAGGATGACGGCCGCCACCGAGACCGGCCCCGCGAGCGGGCCGCGGCCCGCCTCGTCGACGCCCGCCACGATCTCGTGGCCGCGCGCCCAGGCCGCATGCTCGTAGGCGTAGAGCTTCAGCAGGCGCTCGTGCTCCGCCTGCGCCTTCTCATAGCGGCGCACGAGACGCGCCGCCGCCTTGCGCGGGTCCTCGCGGCAGGCGGCGAGGAATTCCTCGCTGACCGTGCCCACCGCAAAGGCTGCCTCGAGCTCCTTTATCGTGCAGTCTGCGACAGCCTTCATGCCTCATCCCCCCGCTCTTCACCGGCCAGTTCCGTTGCAGGGGCCTGCGGCACCTCATCGAGCGTGACAAGGCCGAGCTTGCCGCTGCGGAACTCCGTCAGCACGATGTTCTGCGCCTTCTCGAGGTCGACCACGCCGCCCTTGACGAGGCAGCCGCGCTTGCGGCCAATGGCCTCGAGCAGCGCCAGCCCGTCTTCCGGCATCTCACCCTTGAACTTGAATCGCTCCTGCAAGCGCTCCGGATAGTCGCGGCGCATGACCGAGAGCAAGAGCGCCGTGACCTGCTCGCGGTCGTAGATCTCATCGTTGATCGCGCCCGTGAACGCGAGCTTCAGGCCGACCGTCTGGTCCTCGAACTTCGGCCAGAGGATGCCCGGCGTGTCGAGCAGGTCGAGCGCCGCGCCAATCTTGATCCACTGCTTCGCGCGCGTCACGCCCGGCTTGTCCGCCGCCTTCGCCTTGACCGCACCGGCCAGGCGGTTTATGAGCGACGACTTGCCGACATTCGGGATGCCGAGAATCATGCAGCGCGCCGCGCGCGGACGACCGCCAGCCTTGACGAAGCGGTCCGTCTTCGGACGCGCGAGTTCCTCCGCCTTCGCGACGAGCTGCTTCATGCCGCGGCCCTTGACCGAGTCAATCGCAACTGCGGGGATACCCTGCGCGCGGAAGTACGCGAGCCAGCGCTTCGTGCTCGCCGCATCCGCGAGGTCCGACTTATTGAGCGCGATGAGCCGCGGCTTGCCCTTGATAATCTCGGCGAGCATCGGGTTGGCACTGCTCGCCGGGATGCGCGCATCGAGCAGCTCGATGACGACATCGACGAGCTTGAGGTTCTCCTCGATGAGTCGCTGCGCCTTCTTCATGTGGCCAGGGAACCACTGGATTCCCGGCAGGTCATTTCTTGTTTCTTTATCCATCTGTATCCTTATTCCTCCAAAGCCTTGCCACAACTGGGTTTTGCTCTTCATATCCCATTCGATTGCGCAAGTGCATCTCAATCCATATCAATCCATTTTTATCCATCTTCCCACAGTTTGGTGGGCAATCGGTGGGCAAAACCTACCTCACGGCGGGCAAGCCCATCTCGTATCAACAAAGAGGCACTTCCTTATAATAGAGAAAGACAGCTGTACCAACTCGTACAGCTGTCTTTATTGTATCGGACTTCTTCTGCCTTGTAAAGTCAAGCCGCTGCAGGAGCGCTTGTCTGAGCACCCAGCGCCTTCGTCAGCACCACCTTGACAACATACACTGCCCCCTGCATAACCAGTGGGAGCACAATGCCATCGCGGATCCGACACCAGCCCGTCTCGCCCGGTGCCTGCTGCTTGAGCTTGTCCACGAAGTCATCGACCACCGTCTCGATAGGCGGCAGAATCTCATCCAGGATAGCCTGAGAAACCTTTTCCTTGACCTCCTCGGTCACATCGTCTACTTTGAGATACCCCGTGATACTGTCACGGATGTCTGTCCACTTACTCATCATGCTCACTCCTTAGTCTTTGACACAGAAATTCTCCCATTTTTTATAGACATCAACATATGTCTCGTTTTTGTCGCCATTGTGCGTAACCTCGTAATACATGCCGTCCGGCACATTTGTGCTGACCAATGCTTTCCAGTTCTGTAGCGTCTTGCTGAACCACACAACAAAAACGTTATCCAGTGTAATCTGCTTGTGATCTGTTACAGTAGTATGCTGGGCATGCTGATTGAAATAGTCTACTACGATTTTACGAGCTTTTTCTTGCATCAAAAATCCTCCTTATCTTATCCATCGCGAAAACAGCAAAACGTGTACCAGAGCAGCATCATGTGGCGGCCGCAGATGGTTTGGTGGCCATCCCATTTGACAATGCGTGTCATGCCATGCTTGTGCACGCGCAAGACTTCGCCCTCATCAGGTGATTGCCCCATCCACTCATGCCAGTCGTCCGTCAGCCAGCGTGCAAAGGCCGGCACGTCTTCCAACTTAATCAGGCCGCGCCACTCGCCACGCATGGCCACACGCTCCATTTTCTCGCGCTCTTTCTTTGATATTTTCTTGGGGCGTTTCATACGCGGTCCAGAAGCTCATAGTCCGTGATGCCACGGGCGATTGCTCTTGCAAAATCATCCTGGCGCGTCTCGAGCAGGTCTTCATCCCCCGGATTGGAGATGAAGGCTGTCTCGACCAGGCATGCCACTGCACCAGTATTCGTCAGGACGTAAAGTCCATTGACGCCAGGCTCTGCGCCCTTCGTCCCGCGGTCTGTGACCGGCAGGCTGTCCACAATCTGCTTCTGGATGCACTCCGCTAGCGTCTGCCCAGCCGTGCTCGAGTAATAGTGCCAGCACTCTGTACCATTTGCATCTGGATCCCGCACCGAGTTGCAGTGAATTGAGACGAAAACGTCCGCGTCCCAGTTGTTGGACGCCGCGGTGATTTCATACAAATCATTACTCTGCAGCATTTCTACAGTGCAGCCGGCAGCTTCCAGATACTTCTTGATCAGTGCACCGATTTTTGCCGCTACATCCGATTCGCGTAACCCCGTCACAGGATTGCATGCACCTGGATCCGGTACACCACCTGGTGCGTGGCCGGGATTCAAAAAGACTTTCATCTCACATCATCCTTTCTAGCATCAATCGCGCCTTTATAGACATATCCACTCAATCCCCCAGAGATACCTGTCAGAATCTCAGTGGGAGCTCCCATCACGATGCCAATCACGAGTGACAACGACAGGCCCGTAATAGCGATCATATCCGTCGTAATTCGTATCATTGAAGTTGCCACCTTTTTTCCAACGATTCAATTCGCTCATTCTGTCTCTTGATTGAAGCCTCGACCAAAGCCAGCCGCTTGTCCTGTTCACGTAGCTCTGCCTTAGACTCCTCCATCCACATCCTGAGTTCCCTCGTGACTTCCTGCAGCTGCCGAACTGTAGCTCGGATTGGATTCACGATGTTATTGGCTACATAAGTAAAGCCCTTCACGCAAGCAATGACAATGCCGATAATCCCCCCACTCCCCAGCAAGCAGACAAGAGACGTCATTGTATTCAAGTCCATCTGTCTCACCTTCTTTCAAGCCTTCAAGCATATGCTTCTACGGTCAAAGTTGCTCCAGACAAAGCAGTCGTGCTTCCACTTGCCTGCTTGACTTTTGATTCCGAACAACAGTAATACGTCAACAGTTGCTTGGCTTGATCATCATCGTCCATATAAGTAGTCTCAGCAATCGCTTCATCCCATTCCATGGTATAAGTCTTGCCAGTATCTGTCGATGTTTCTGTAGCTGCAGCACAATAGGCATTCTTATTGCCCCAAGCTCGGCCAGTTTTAAAGTCTGAGATTGCCATCATATCTAGCAGCAAACCAGTTGGACATGTAATCACTGCCTTGAAATGTACGGTCTTTCCATTTGGGATAACTTTTATCAATCGATCAATCGTATATCCTATCAGAGCGCCCTCTGCAGTAGATTGTACTGTAAAACTCCCAAGTTTTGTTTTAGTTCCGCTTCCCGAGTTTCCTGACTCACTGCCGCCTCCTGACTCGCTGCCGCCAGAAGATGAGCCGGTAGACAATGCTGTAATCGCGGCTGCCATCTCACTTGGTTTATAACGGGCTGTCAGTCCGTTCTTTGAACGGATGGCATTAGCAATAGCGGTTAAGTAGTCTTCTGTAACCAGCACCTGTGCCATCAATAACTCACCTCATCTCCATTGACCGCAGTCGCCCCAGCTCCGCCAGAGCCAGATGTGCTTCCATAAATCCGAATAGTTGGAGCTGGATTACCGCTATGACAAAAATAGCCACTTGAAAAGGTGCGGAAACGATATATGTCGACATTATCCACCTTGATGACCCATCGCCCACTCTTCCCCAATCTTGTAGGAATATCTGTACCTTTTTCCCAAAACGCAAAGACATCGCCAGACTCCGGATTGAAGCCCTCTGCGCGAATATCTTCCAAATTGATTTGTGCAGGAAGTTCAAGTTTTCCATCAAACACACATTTATAGTGATTACCTTGATACGCGACCACATCTCCAAGATTGAACTGTGTCTGTGCAGCCCAATCCTTTGTAGCTGCCTCTTCTGTGTTCTGCCAGATCATGTCTCCATCAACGCAACGTCCATTTCCAGGTACGGGGATTGACCCACTTGTCGTACCATTCTGTCGTACCAGACGATAGATCTGTACCGTACCAGTATCATCATACGACAGGCAATAGGCTCCCTGCGACCACCAAGTCACCGGTGCCCAGTCCTTCCCGATGAATGTCAGTGTCGCAGTACCTTCGATGAAATCCTGTAGCCAAGGCGTATTGACTGGGGGAACTTCATTCAATGTTCCACCAGATTTCACCTCATAGAGCCGATGATCTGCATAGAGCACATCACCGGTATTGACCTGCATATTGGGCGCAAAATTCTTTGTGATAAAAGCAGACGCCGTACTGACATATTGCCAATAACAGGCATCCAGATTTTTTGGATAAACTTCTTCTCCTTCAATGACGGTTCCTTGTGTATGTGTCGGACGCCATCCATTCGATTTTCCTGCTACGGTGCATTCATAGCAATAAACTGGCAACCAGCCAGAAGCTTCTGTAAAGCAATACTCGCCTGTCGCATATTGTCTAGATGCCTCCCACCTGCTCCTCTTAACATATTTTGCCTTAGCCGTACCGACAGAAAACTCTGCTCCGCTGTAATCTGCTGGTTTATTGCTGGTGCTTGGTGTAGGAAGCGTCCCTGCCGCTGTAATCTGGAAATAGTTGAAATTATAAAAAATTGTCTTGCCATCACTGTCAACGAACTTATCATATGTTCGGATAAACTGTCCTGGAACTACAGATAGACGTACAGTATCACCATTATCAATCCAGTCGATTCCTCGACCAATATAATGCCAGGTCAAGCTTCCCTTTGTATCATTTCCAAGATCTCGGCAGTAGTTGATTAAAACAGACGGTCCTTTCTGACTTGTCTTGCAATTCCTTTTTCCTGCAATCATAAAGTAAGCAAGATACGTGTCACCATCATAACTGAAGAAATGACAATTGCGAATCGTAACCTCAGGGAATTTATAACTATCTAGCGTCGAAACAGCTTCAGGAGAAAATTCAATTTTACAGACATCAAATTCCTTTCCATCAGGTCCTTTCAGATATGCATTGCAATGATCAATCAAAATGCTACCTTCAAAGATGCGGCCATAGGTAAGGTTAAACTCAAGAAGATGCGCATTCGGATAGCTGTCAACATCCAGAGGATTGATATAGAAATTGCTATTCGTAACCTGCACCACACCTCTACCTTCACCAATCTGTATAGCATGGTTATAAAGGTTGCATTGATCAATATAGAGGTTGTAGAAGTAATTATGGATATCCAGACGGTTGATGCTGACCCTCTCGATATGAATATCCTTGACACAGTTCATTGCCGTCGCGCCCCAATATCCCTGTACACTAATATCATGCAAGTGGAGCTGCAGGCAATTCGTCGCGCGAAGGACATAGCCAGAAGTTGCATTTGCGCTGCCTTCCTTCTTACCAGCCGCATTAAAGCCCACGATATCACTGACCTCTACATTGTAGGAGCCCCAGATGTAAATCATCGTGTTTTTGAACTGCGTGTTATGCATTTTCGTTGTATCTGGCACAAAATTGAAACCAGATACATGTGCATTATGGCACTTACACCAAAGTACCGAACCATATTTGTTGGCACTCACCTCAACCTTGACATCGCACCCCTTGAATGAATAATGTGTTGTTGGCAACATGGTGTAGCTGCTTGTGAAATGCGAGTTGATAGTCTGTGTCGTTACCGCATGTGTATTGTAGTCCGATACGTCCGAAGATATCTCCAGGCCGCCCGGATTATTCCAATCATAGGTAATTGGACTGCTCAACAGGCCGTCCAGTGTGTGCAGCAACAATTCATAACGAGGTTCTGAATACAAATATCCTCCATCGTCGCGCACCGCATATGGATCTTCTTTCAGTAAGAGCAAGCTGTTCGGATACAAGCCAGATTCATTACCGCTAGTATTGATGACAAAGTTGTCCTTAAGCCACGTATCCGTTGCTTCCTTGACTGGCTCATATGTAAAATAATCTGAGTCATTATCGCCCCAAAGGTAGAAGCCATACCAAGTCGCATTGCAATCCCGCAACTGGAGTTCTGATCCAGATAAATCAATATTTCCACAACATGTGATGGGCTCATTGCTATCCTTTCGGATAATACCTTCATGATTTGCCACGGTTATCAGATACCGTTTTCGCAATGTAAGCGGTTCACGAACGAAAGTATCTGACTGATAGCGATGCGCCATGCGAATGGCCTTTTCATCATCCGTCACACCATCCAACTTTGCACCAAATTGCCTGTAATTTACCGTGGTGTCCGTAATCATGGCATACAGGTGTTTCTTCTTGACTGTTTTGCCATCGCTCTCATATACGGGGACGGGCTGTCCTGTTGCATCTTTCTTTATCTGATACTCTCCTGTAGAAGGATCAATAGCCGGTGTTCCATCCTTCTTATAGACCAGTTCATATTCTGTCTCATCCGTTGTACCCAAGTCAATAGCCCAAGGATATGCAGATGCAGACCAGAGATACCGGCAGATATAGTTCGCCCCACCGTGGTCAAATGGTACTTCATACCCCATCGTCTTGAATTCCGTACCATCGGCTAAATTTTTTGTGCCATTTGCCAAAAGATCTGCCATTGTACGAAAGGTAATGATACCTGTACCTCCCATCCCTGTACAATGACAACCTTCCTCCTGGCTCGGCGGTTGAACAACAGGCGGCTGAATAACAATCGTGCCTGGTGCCTTGCCGCCACTGATACCAGACTTGACGCATCTTTCCAGGACTTCCCAAATCTCTTGCACGATATATGTCAGTTTATCTGGCATACCCTCTACTGTCGGCAGTGGATACTTGTCACCCAAATCAACCAGCTGATTCCGCGGCGTCTCGCGATAGACAACCAGCTTCTGATGACTCGATAGCACTGCAGGGCGTTCTGCCGCTGCCGGTTCCTGCCCCGGTACATAACCTGGATAATGCACCGTATGCGCTACAGCATCCACATAATAATCTTTAGCCAAGACCGTCTCTGTATCCGTATCCGCATCATAGATGACCACATGTACGTCAGCAGGATCAGCAAACTGAAATGGAAACGGGAACACCGTTGTCTTCCCATCGCCATCATAGATGACTTTCGTCACAATGTTATCAACCATTTCCATTCTCCTCTCTCATGCAAGATGCCCCACGCCATACGGCGTGAGGCATCTTTTCAGTCCTATGCTCTTATCCTATCACAGCAGACGCGGAATAACGTGCTGCCCTTTATGATTTTTTCTTTTTCTTCTTGCTCTTCGGCTCTGCCGGTGGGCGCTTCGGGATGTCGCGCTCGACTGGCTTCTTGTCAAAGACGATGGACCAGATGATATTCTTCCAGTCAGCGTCATAGCGGTTGTCGCTGTCGTTGAGGTACTGCATCGTGCCTGTGATGGCATCGGTCATGGTCGAGGTGATGCCAGTCCTGGCGGCGGTCAGGGAACTCAGAGCGTTGAGGCCATGGCGGGCAATCTCGCTGTTGGTGATGTGCTTGACTGGCTGACGGTACTTGGCATTCTCCTCGAGTTTCTTGATATATTCCTGGCGGGCCTTGCCTTTTTTCTTCTTCAGCTTCTCTGCCTCGGTCTGGTGGCGCTTGGCTTCTTGTGCGTCGACAGCCATGTTGTGGCTGCTCTTCTTGGCCATGAGGTCGATGGTCTTGGATACTTCCTCGAAGGCCCTACCGCCCACAGAGAACGGCGAGGCGCTGCGCCCATACGTCGTGCCATCGAAGATGGCCGAGATGGCAAAATTGACGACGTCGCGGATGAATGGGAAGCCTCCCGCTGCCGTCGAGAGCAGATTCTTGGCGTATGTGTTGAAGAATCGCTGCCCGAGCGGGATCTCGATCTTCTCGCTCTTCCCGTTCTGTGGATTGATGACGGTACGGAATCGGTCTTTGTCGTCGTCGCCGTCGAGTCCCAGTGCAAACTTGATGCTGATCCCGATGAGTGTCATGATGACAAGCCGATACATGACTGACTTCGCAAACGGCGCCCAGCGTCCGATGAAAGACGGGTTCGTGCCGAATCGCGCGTGACGGTAGTTTGCTAAGATGGCGTTGAACTGCGTGTTGAAGAAGCTGTAGAATGTCGTCGCAAGCTTCAGGAAGGCATTCTTGTTGCGCTGCAGAGACGACTGATCCATTATCCTGCCGCTGCCAAACGTATCACGGATGGCCTTGTCGGCATCCATGACAGACCGGCGCTCTGCTTCCTGCAGCATCTCTTCGTCGGTGTAGATGGGCAGCTCCATCGCATCATGCAAAGCCTGTTCCGCTTTAAAGAGGTCCTTCTTGATGTCCTGGATTTTTGCCGCTTCTGTCTTCGACATCTCCTGCATTTCTGCGTCACTGTGTACCGCAAAAGGTGACTGTCGTGCAAACGCCTGGTCCTGCTCTTCTGTGCTATGGCGACGCTCCAATTCCATACGAATATCGCTGACTTTCTGCGACTGGCTGATGATATCCGCCTTCAGTTGCTCGACATCTTGCTGTGCCTTCAAGACGCTCTGCTGGTGCTCAGCATTCTCCCTGCGGACCGTCGCGAGGTTGCCGCTGTAGGCATCGCGATACGACTGCACCCAGAGCGGCGCAGAGAGCGCTAAATCTGAGTAGAGCATCAGGTCATAGGCATGGTTGCGGATCAGCTCGAAGACACGATAGTCGGCTTCAAAGAGGCCTGGCTGGCTGCGGATATCGCGATCCAGCGAATTGATGCGATCCTGCATAAATGCAGACCGCTTCAAGAGTTCCGTTGATTCTTTCGGGTTCGCATAGAAAGACATGATGGCCTTCATCGCGTGCATGCTGCCGAGTTTCTCCATGACTGGCGCAATGTTCGAGACGTTCTCGACAACAGGCCAGATGCGGTAGCCCATGATGGCCATGACCGAGTTGCTGCGTAGCCAGTTCAGGCCGCGTTCCAGCATATTGGCCGCTTGGTTGCTATTGTCTTTCACGACCTGCCAGACGTCCGTCGTCCACTGCTTCAGTATGGTGTGGTACTCGCGCCCCAGCGTGGTCGCCACATGTGCTTCAAAGTCCGGATGATTGACCAGCCGGAAAACATCGCGGGCTGCCAAGCGGAAGGCGATGTTGTGGATGACAGACTGGACATGTTCAGGAATGACACGGAACTCAAGCAAGAGCGGTCGATTGATGTCGTACTCCGAACGCGCTTTTGTAAAACCTCGGCCAGTGCCAAGGACCATCGCGCCGGACATGCCTTGCTTGGCAATCTCATTGGCATTCTGATCAGCTGCGCGGCTGGACTTCTTCGGATTGTACGAGAGTGGATAGTAGCCGCCCTTCATCTTCAGAGTTGTCTTCTTGCCATTCTCCGTGACAGTCACATCAAACGGCTTTGCTTCTACCTTTTCCAGGCGGACACCGTTCAGGTTTTCTTCTACCTTCACGGTGTCGTCCCAGTAGGTGTTGATATGATCCCAGATATCCTGTACGAGCTGCCAGTCTTTGGTGGTCATGTGTTCTTTCACAAACTGCATTGCATCTGTTTCGGAAATTCCGAGGCCGCCGATCAGACGCTGTCGGTTTGTCTCGTTGCCAAGGTTCAGTGCCATGCACAAAACATTTTCCTTTGACATGAGTTCTTTGCCGTCGGCTGTTCTGAGCGTGTACTTCATGTCCTTCCAGTGACGGCGTTCCGAGTGAGAGTAGCCGGACAGGATGGTCTGCAGGTCAGTCAGTTCCTGCTTGACCATGCGGCTCTCTTTCTCAGCTGCCCGCTCATAGATACCATAGATGTACCGATGGGCCTTCTTGCCCAATGCGTTCAGAATCTCCTCCGGCTTGATGATGGCGGCCAGGCCTTCCTGCCCGTATCGTGCCAGGCCCTCACCGATAAATGGAATCTTTGCCAGTGCATCGTTCCACCCCATGCCGCCCGTGTCTTCTTGTACGCGATGACGGTTGACGCCGATCTTGCGGGCATCCGCTTCATTGTCGCTGATGATTTCCTGCACAATCTCGTCAACCGTCCGGCCGCCGATGGTCTTCATCTTAAATTTGTCGCGGCCGGTCGTGTAAAGGATGGTCAGTGCTTCGACACATTCTTCCAGCTGGCCGACGTTGAGGTCCTGATAGCCACGGAAATCCTCGCCTTGCTTCTCAATCTTGAAAATCTCCTCCGGCGTGTACTGGCTGTCCAGGCTTTCCTGCAGACGGTTGAACATCGTGTGCAGGTCTGTCATCTCCTCGCCTTCGCCCAGCTTGGCGTCCGTGCGCGTCAGGCGCAACAGATAAGCCAGATGGCGCAACCAGTAGCGCTCCTCGCGCGGCAGACGTACCGACTTGGCCTGCAGCATACGCTTGGCTTTGTCGAGGCTGGCCTGTACTCGCTTCTGCATTTGGCGGGCTTCATTCGCCATGGCCATTGCATACGCCTGCCGCTGCTGGGCCATCATCGCGCTGTCCCAATTCTTGCCACGAATGGCCTGCTGGACTGTCTTGGCCCACTTCTTCGCTTCTCGCGTATACAGCGATACGCTACACGATTCGTGGATAGGCTTGGTGAGGATGGCACGTCTCGCCAGCTCGCGATAGACTTTCATCTTGCCCTCATTGGCCTCGAGGACAGCCTTCTCGTTGGCCTTGTCGGTCCGCGCCCGCTCCTTGATTTCCTGCATCGTCTTCTGCAGGTCTTCCTTCGTCGCGGCGTGGATCATGCGCTGGATGGTCTGATAGTCTTCCGGGCGCCACTTTGCCGAGAAGCGCAGCTTGTTGATGGCCTTCATGAGCTCCTTGACTGCGCTCGAATCCTTATCGAGTTTCAAATCGAGGTCCTCCGGCAAATCCTTGATGCGTTCTTCGACGGACCGCATGGCGCGTTCCGTCTTCGTCGTGATGTTCTTGACGAGCGCCTGCTTCTTGGCAAAAGCCGTTGCTTTCAATGCCTCGAGTTTTGCACGGTACTCGCTCGACTCCATGGCTTCCGTCACAGCCTGCTCAGAGAGGTGGCTCTCTGTCAACTCTCGATCCAGCTCCTGTGCGTAGGCATCCATGTGTTCTTTTAGCAGGTCCTCCAGCGCTGGCGCGTTCTTGAGTTCTTCTTCAAAAGCTTCCACGCTCGGGTACCAATTCAGCACGATAGACGTATTGCCTCCACTGGCGAGCACGGCCTGCTCGGCCAGATAGACGTTCTCATTCTGGAGCTCCTTGCGGAACGTTTCTCGTTCATGCTGCATACGACGCTGGAATTCGTGCTCTTTTTCTTCTGTCAGGTCTTTCATGACCCGTTTCTGTAGTTGCTCCTTGGCTTCTGCTGTCGCTTCTTCCTGCCAGCGCTTGTAAGTCTCTTCTTCGGACTCGTCGAGCAGCTTCTCGCCGCCCGCCTTCGTGACATCGCGGTACCGGTCGTCGAGTGCCATCTCGTCAATCTCTTCTTCGGTGGCAATCATGCGGTCCATGACACGGCGCACCTGCAGGCTCGGCTTCGCGCCGTCGCCGATGACGGCCCGATAGATGTGGATCAAGAAGGAACGGAACTTACGGAACACGGCGCGGAGCCCTTTGGCCGGTGCATGGCCATCATGCAGATACATCTCAAAGGCACGAGCGAAGCGCTCCTGTTCCCAGATGCGCTTGAGCTTCTCAGCTTCCTCGATGTCCTGATGTTCCTCGGCATCGATAATCTGCTGCTCCCGCTGTCGGAACTCTTTCTCCCACGGTGTATTTTTATACTGCTTGGCATCACCCTTCTTCCAGGATGCCCAGTCCTTCACAATCTCCAACTCTTTTGCCGAGATATCATCAATGACCGCCAGGTCCTCGAGGTCCATCAGGAACATGTGGCCCATCTCATGCAAGAAGGTGGACTCGTCCGCACTCTCGAAGAGCGAGATGATGCGCTGTCCGTTCGACATCTGCGCAATAGAACCATGAGCACCTGAGCGGCCGGCCTTTTGATTGACATCGATGGATGCCATCTCTTGGCCACCAAACGTTATGATGGCGTTATATTCATGCGGTTTCGGTATTCTGCTGCCTATTGCTTTTTCGTCGTCAATGTACCACTCCAGCATGTAGATATCATTCCAGAGTTCAATGGATTTCCAGTTCTTTTTCTCAATGGAGGCCATTATGCCATCTGCTGCATTTTCATTGTCGGCATCTTTGTAAGCTTTATCATAGGCTTCATAGTCTGCCTTTTCTTCTTCGCTTGCATCCGCCAACACATGTTCCAGTTCCCTCTTCTTCAAATCAAGTTCTTGGTTCAGCTCATTGATGCGATGCTTAGATCCAGTATAGCTTGCAGCCCTCGCAGCTGTTTCTCTAGCTTCTTGCTCTCCCCCTAACCTATAATAATTATCAAGTCCGTTTGTAAGGTCGCCCCCTCGCGCAAAGTCTTCATACTCCTGAATGGCGTGCTGTACCTCATGTACGAGTGTCTCCTTGATTTTATCTGGGGTATTCTCAACGAGCTTTTTGTTTAGTTTTATCCCTGCGACAAGAACCTTACCACTTGGATATCTGACAGTTTCAAGAATGCCTCTCGTATTGTCATCAAGCTTATCTGTAAGCTGTACATTGCGAGTAGCCAATGAAGGGTATGCTTCATACAGCCTTGGATTGTCGTAGATATCTTTCAGGCTCGCAATATGATATTCATTCTGGAAAAGTGGTGTGAATTCTATCTTGTCCAGATTGTCCGGTATCTCGAAGCGCCACTTATTGTCGCGACCAAGAAGCCACCCTGTCTCCCGCCAAATCTCCTGCTCATCTGCGCCCTGGCTATGCATCTCGCGAGCACGATTCAGCTCATCGAGATTAGCTACAGCAGCTTTCTGACCAGCCAGCTGTTCGTACCTCGCCCCACGCCAGGCCATCTGATAAAGCATCGGATTTTCGTTTTTCAGCTTGACAAGGTCCTCCTCCGTCTTTATACTTGAATCAAAGAAGCCATTAGCTTTTGGCCCTAGGGAGAATTGGACTCCGGCAGGCCCCAAAAGTCTATTGGCTTTTTTTCTGTTTACATAGAGCAATCTATTCTCGCGGATATTTTTCAAATACCAATCATAGTTCACTGCTCCATCATACTCTTTACCATAAGCCGAAGTAATGATATTCGCTCTTACTCTGTCTTTCAAAGCATCAAGTTCAAATGGTATTACAACATTGATGCCTTTCTCGTCTCTGACTTCCAGTACTACGACAATTCGTCCTGCCTTTGTCATGGAATCGACTATCATGATGGGGTCAGTCAAGGCGCGTGGTATCTGCTTCAAAACTCTCAGTGTCATTTCCGGGTGAGTTTTACGTATTATGACCAGCTTGCTGGGGTCGATATAAATAGGCAGATTTTTCGCCCCTACCATCTGCATGACCAAAGGAGTTTGCATCACTTTGATTGGAGCTGTGCTTTTCTTATTCTTTTTCCATTTTTCCAGCCCATCGGAAAATTCTTTTTCTGCAATGCTCAGATTCTTTTCTGCTTCCGCAATCTGCTCCTGTGTAAACCCGGTTTTGTTTTCATCATTTCCTTCCGTCTCCAGCCCGTACCGCTCCCGCATATAGTCGAGAGCGGTATATTTTTTACCGGTCTTCTTGCTGATAATGTCGGCCACGATGTCGGCATGGCGAGCGAAGAGGATGGCGTCGAGGCGGGCAGCGCGGGCTGTACGGCCGCCGTCGATATCGACGTTCGTGAGCTGATCACGGATGGCGCGGTAGACCTGGAAGCCTTCTTTGGTGAGGCCCTGTGTCAGCTCCATCTCGACGCCGTTCAGGGACTTCATCGTGCCCTTGATGGCCTCGAGGTGTTCGATATCCTTGCGCAGCTCGTCGATCTCTGGCTTGACTGCTGCCATAGCCTGGTGCTCTTCTTCGGTCGTCGGAATCCATCCCTCTAGTTTTGGCGCGGACGGGTCGCCGGTCACGACGGCCACAGCCATGTCCTCGAGTTCTTTCTCGGTCGGCTGACGTTTGAATGCCTTGTAGAAAGCCCGATACCACTCGTCATTCTCGGTGAAGCGCTGTGTCTTCTTGTTTCCCTGTTCGTCCTCGACTTCCATGAGCTGGCCACCCTTGCCCATGCCATCACGCAGACGTTCCAGTACAGGGCCGATGATCTCCTGCAGACGGTCCTGGCGCTCTTTCATGGCAGCCGACCAGCCTCTTGCCGGATTGGCTGGATCACTGTAGATGGCCACGGCAGCCATGTCGCGCATGGCCTGCTCTTCTGCCGAGCTCTTCTCGTGCAAGGGGAAGTACTGATCAAGTACCGTGTTGATGAGCTCGACCTGTTTATCGATAGACTGTTGCTGCCGCTTCTGCATGTCCTCGATGATGGTCTTGGCATCCCGCTGCATCCTGGCCATGCTGTCTGCCTCTGGTGAGAAGGAGACGTTCTGCAAGAACTCCGGGCTTGTGCCAGCCTGCAGGAACTGCTCCGTCGGTACGAGGATTTGGCCTTTTTCTTCGATAGCTGTCTGCAGCTCGTCGTTCGAGATACCCGCCGCCTTGGCTACAGCTTTGAGGTTCTCGAGGCCGCCGTCCTGCTGCATGGCCATCTCGGAATCAATGTACGTGTTCGGATACTCTGTATTCTTGAGCTGCTCGCGCAGGATCTTCTTCTGGACATCTGGGGCCTTCTCCTTGAGGTTGCCCTTATCGATGGCCTGCTGCAGCTGCTCGAGCATGACAGTGCCGGTGTATGTCTTGCGGGCATTCTCGCCATACGTCACCTCGAACTTTGCTAGGTGGCGCATGGCTGCCGTCTGTCGGAAGCCCGACGATACTGTGCCGCCCGTCGCGCCGAGCAGGCCGAAGCCCAGCGAGCCAGGGATGGCTTGCAGAGTACTCTTGCCTGCCCGCTCCAGGATCTCGCCCGGGCTGTAGATCTTATTGCTCGTGTCGCCGGTGCTCCACTCCATACCGTTGTGGACCATGTCGTCCGAGATGGACTGCAGGCCTTCCTCACCTGCCTCGGATGCCGTGATCTTGAGGACATCCCCTGTCCGGTCTTTGAGCGCATTCAGCACCTTTTCACGCGTCAGCATTCTCGAGCCTGTCTGCTCGATGATATCGCCGAAGACCTTCCGCGCATGCGGTGCGCCGGCCAGTGCCCGCGTCACGACGCCGAAGTTTGCCAGCTCGATTCCCGCATTGAGCGAGCCGCCCAACATGGCCCAGCCGGCTGCCTGGTTCTCCGTCAAGAGTGGGTTGCCATTCTCGTCCTTGAGTTCCTTGTACTCGGCAAAGCGTGAGCCAATCTCGGGACGCGCCATGCCTGTGAATGCACCGAGGCGCAAGCCTGTGCCGGCCGCTGCCGCGATGAGCTCGCGCCTTGCGACTTGTGCGAGGAATCCGCGTCCCAAGCCATAGACAAAGCCGCCCGCCGCGCCAACTGTGCCGCCCGCTGCGGCACCAATCGGCGTGGCCACGGAGCCTGCTGCCGCGCTGGCTGCTGCTGCAATCACGGCCATTGCCGTTGCTTCTCGCAAAGACTCCGAAGTCGACTGCCACATCTCCGGTGCTGACTCCGCCACTCCGCCCACGATGGCAGCAATCGGGTCCTCGAGGAACGACGGCACGGCCAGTCGGTCTTCCTCGAGTTGCTTCTTGAGGTCCTCCGCCCGCTGCCGGTCGTTGTCGTCCGCCGCGCCCATCAGGATCTTGTACTGCAGGTTGTCGTACTCGAGCTTGACGTTGCCGCGCTCTAACATCTTCTGCCAAGTGTCAATGATGCCGTGTGTCGAACGGACTGCATCCAGGTTATGCAAGGCGATGGCTGCCCCCTCTGGGTCCATATCGGCCACGCCCTGCAGCTCGGGGAAGGCTTTCCATACCTCGTTGATGTCGCCGCCTGCTGCATCGACCTTCTGCTTGTAGTGGTAGACATCGAGTGCCTGCTTGTAGGCCTTGTTGTCTGCCAGGAACGCATCCGCCGGAATGCCTGTGCTCGCCTCGATCTCGCGGGCCTTCGACAGTTTCTCGTCGTCCGTCATAAAATACTCGAGATTGACGTCAGACCGCTGCAGAGACTGCGCTGCATTGCTCAAAAGGGAGTCATCTGTGTTGTCGCCATAGCTATTGATGAGGGCACGAGACGCCTGGCGGAACGGGGAAGCCACCAGATTTCGCATATCGGTTGTCGTTTCTTCACCCGCCTGTTTTAAGTTGGCTACAGCAGCTTCTTGCTGGCTATAGTCTCCTGTCTCGTTTGCTTGTGCCAGGTTTTCGGGGGAATATGCCTGCTGCAACTCTACGCCACGTTGCCGAAAATCAGACCAGCTCTGGCCGACATTATGAGCCGCCTGAACGATATCCTTGGTTGTTTCCACCGCTCCTTCCACGGCCCCTTCGGCAGCTTCCGTCATGCCTTCTGCAAAGTTTTTTTCTTGTTGAGCATTTTCACTTGTCCATCCGCCTAAAAAAGGCATAAACTCATTTCCCAAGTCTTCCACTCGGTCAAGGATGGAGCGGTTCGCGGCTTTATCTGCCTCTGCCTGGGCTGCCGCTTTTTCATCCTCGATTTCCTGCAGGCCTGCCCGTACTTTCTCAAGATCCATTACTGCTCCTCCTCTTCATCATTCGCTGTGTGCTAGATTGATGTAGTAATCGGCTTCTTCTTTCGAGTAGTTATAGTTACTGATCAGATACCACTCAGCTTCTTCGTCATTCTTCGTGACCTCTATTGCATGACGTGCCATCTCCAGGGCATCCGAGCTTGCGATGTTGTCGCCACTGCCCATCTCACCGATATCCTGCAGCAGATTTGCCGCCTTGTTATACCGGCGCTGGTCCGTGCGCGAGATGGTGTCATCTGGATCATCCATGCGCTCGTAGTATTCTTCCACCTCATATCTGGCGTTGTTGATTTCCTTGACGGTATACTTTGCGCCGCTCGTGCCGACGACGGATGTCGAGCTGCTCTTTCGGCCGCTGCTCCGGCTGCCAGCCGGGAGGCCCGTATTCCGGTTGACGCCGAACTTCGACGCAGCCATGCCAATCAGCGTGTTCTTCTGTTGCAGGTCGAGTGTCGTATCCCCTTCGACAAGTGCTTTAGCAGACGAGAACGAACCTGCTGTATCGACTGCATGTTCTACATCATCAAAGTAATTCTGCTTGTCCTGCTTGTATGCTTGTGTACGGTCCTGCAAGGCTGCTTCTACTGCGCTTCTCAAGCTCTTTTCCATCGTAGGATCGTACATCGTCCCGCCCGATGCAGCCGCGCTGGTGTCTCCGCCCATGTAAGCGTTCTCGTCAAAGTCTCCGCCGTCATCGCTGAAGTGGAAGTTGTCACCATCCGCCCACTGCTCATTGCCATAGCCCGCATATTCATTCAGCGGTTTCAGGCCAACGTCGGCTGCATGTTTCTGCAGCCACTGCAGACGCTCTGGGTGGCGAGCCAAGCTATCCATCGCAATGTCGAAAGCACGGTTCTCGTAGTGCTTGCTCCCTGGATTATGTCCTTGAGTCGTACCGCCCGCCGTGACGTAGAATGGCTCATAGTCGGCCTGCTGTCCGAAGGCCTGCTCGTAGAGAGCAGCCAGGGCATTGAGCTTCGCCCATGTCGAGTGTCCGAGGTTCGTGACTTCGCCTTCCTTGCCAGGCTTGACCGTATAGTATATTTTCTTGGAAATATCGATGCCACTACCGCCGCCCGCATTCTGTCCGCCTGCCCCAGTCCCTTTCGGGATTCTGCTCATGACGTCATCGACATACCCCTTGATGGACGGGCCATTGCTCAGCTGCTTATCCCAGGCATAGTGGTTGCCATTCTCGTCGATGGCATCCGGTTCGCCAGCCACCCAGCGCTGTCCGTTCTGCTCACCAGCATACCAGGTAACCAGTGCCCCTTCTGGTCCATACTTGTCGTAGTACTGGCCCAGCTTGAATCGTCCGACTGCACGCTGCGCCGCTTCATCGTTTGGATCGGCCCCCTCGTACCCAGCTTCCTTTGACCATGCCGGCCAGTTGCCCGGCATGATTTGATAAATGCCAACGGCACCTTCTGAGGATACCGCATTCGGATCTCCGTTCGGGTCCTCCTGCTGTTCCACCGATGCGAAGAAGGCTTCCTTATCAGATGCGCCTTGCCCTCCCACATTCCGGTAGGAAGCTTGCTTGATGAGCTCGTTGGCCTTGTTCCAATCGAATCGTCCCGTCTTCGGGTCCCAGCACTGGTTGACGATATCATCTGCTGTCGTGTAGGTCTTGGCCACGTCCTGTTTCTGCTTGACGGATCCGTAGAGCTGGTTGTAGACGTTCTGGTCCATCTTGCCGCGGTTCACCTGCAGGATCTGCGCGGCCCGGTCATAGTTGCCCGCGGTGATAGCTGCCGTCGCGGCCGAAGCGACCTGTTTTGTGATGGCTCCCATCAGCTCAGACTGCATCTGCTCGCCGGTCCAGCCGCGCTTCGCGCCGTAGGCCAGGATGATGCGGCGCGCGTCGTTCTCGTAGTTCGTCAGGGCATTCACGACATCCCAGGTCATGCCGGCGTTCTGCGTGTTGATGTTGAGGGCTGCCTGGTAGTCTGCCTGCTCGGTGCTCTCCCGCTCCCGGTTCTCCTGGCTGGTGGCGATGCGCTGGTAGTTGAGCATGTTGTCGTTCAGTGTGGACTTCAGGGCATAACGAACGCGCGGGTTGTAGTCCTTGGCAATCTCCGCTGAGGTGTCCTGAATGGCCTGTGTGACGCGATCCGTCAGGCCCTTGGCATTCTTGCCTACGCCGAGTGTCATGAGCCCCTGCTCGCCGTAGAGCTGCTCATTCAGCGAGGTCATGATGCGATTCCTCGCGTCCATGACGTCGGCTGCATCCTCGTCGTCCTGCTTCTGGGCGAGCACCTTCGTGGCCTGGCCGATGGCTCCAGAAAGCGCATTCCATTCCTTGCCGCCCGTTCCGTATACTTCCAGGTCTCTCGGCGCCTGGACGGCTGGCGGGTTGATGGTGTTCGGATTGACGACGGGCTGGTAGCTGCTGAATTTCATGTCGTTTCCTCCTCACTCAAAAGCGGAACGGGAAGTTCACTTTGCCATTCCGGCTGTAGTAGTCCGGCCGGATATCCCAGCCCGTGTTCTTGCCGTAGGACAGGACGGGCTTGCCATACGTCAGGTAGCCCGTACCGGAGACGGTTGGGAACTGCCGGTTGGCTTTGGCCCATGTGTCCGCCGTGGTCTTCTCGTTGTAGTACTGGTACGCGCCGCCCGTGCTGCTCGAGGTGGCAGCTGCTCCGGTATTCTTCCAAGGCTGTGCGACGCCGTAGACGCTGGCTGCTGTACCAAGGATGGTCGAGAGGCCCTGCCACTTTGCCGCCCGCTTGATGTTGCTCGCCGCGGTCCTGTCGTTGGCGGCCTGTGCCTCATAGTTGCTCTCTGCTACGCGCGAGTTGTAGTTGTCGTTGCGCTGGCTGGAGAGCAGTGTCATCTGATCCTGCAGGTAGGCATCGTTGCTCGACGAGAGGATATCCATGGACGAGCCGCCGAAGTTCAAGCCGGCCGCGCCGGTCTGTGCTCGCTGGCTGCCCTCAATCAGACGGCGGCGCGAGCGCAGCTTGTCGGCCTGCACGGCGTAGTTGTCGGCGATCTGCTCCTGCTTGCGGTTCTCAATCCTGGCATTCTGCTCGGCCGCATCGGCTTGCGCCCGATACATGGCGGCCTGTGCGTTGGCTTGCTGCTGTTGCTGGCGGTACTGGAAGATGCCGCCCAGGGCCGTCAGCCCTGCAATGACGCTGCACATATCAGTCTCCTCCCTTCTCTTCTGATCGCTCTGGATGAATGACGAATGGCAGGAAGGTCTCCCCGTTCTTGATGATCTTCGCGGACGCATCGAACGACGCGCCTACCCACTGGAGCCAGCGGATGGCGTCGTCGTTGAATGCACCCACCATGTTGTAGAGCGAGCCGTATCGCTTGGCCCACTCCTGCAGGATGGTCCTGGACTCTTTGGCGAACGAGACGGTATACCGCTTGATGAGGTCCGTCCCGAGGCACCAGATCAAGGCGTGCGTCCGCAGGCCCTCGTCGTCGCGCTTCGGCTGTACGCCCCAGATGGCAATGATGCGGCCGTCCTTTGTCGTGGCATACTGCAGCTCGTAGCTCCAGTCGATTGACTCCTGCACTTCTCGCTCGACGTCGTCTGTGAAGGCCAGGATCTCGCGCCGGTCCACCTCGCGCAGGTTCTTTGCCAATTCCCGTGCCAGGCCGTATGTCTCTTCACCCTCGAGGATCTCCGGCCACTCGAGTTTCCAAATGGTATAGGTCTTGTGATTCTCTTTAACCAAGGAATGTCACCTCTCTTATGATGGCCGACAGTGTAAACGGATACGGCGTCTCATGGTAGATGTATGTCCGGCCCTCTGTGTTGACGCCATTCGATGGTATATTGACGACTCGGTCCCCTGTTACAAGGACATCTTCCCCCAGTTCCAATCGATGTGGGTCATAAATAATCTCTTCCAGATTATCAGCACCTGTCCCAATCCACCCACCAAAGCTGTTCTTGAGTCGCAAGATTGCCTTCGTAACCGATTTCTCTCGTCCCTGTACTGTACCACTTTCTGTAGCACCGGCATCCCAGTTTGGCTGCTCGAGGAGCATCGTATACGGCAGGCCGATAACCATACGCTGTGCTTTGACATCGGCCGGCAATGTGACCTTGCCATTTTTCACCGTCAACGGGTCGTACAGATACCCATCCGCCAGCACCCTTACGGTCTTATCTTCCAAGTGCTGCAACCCCGTGATTGTCCCTACTGCCTGATCTAAATCGTAAACAACAGCAGCATCCAACATGACATAATCTTGCTGCGACCTTGAGACATGATCCCTGTCAAACCGCTCGATATATCGGACGGTCTGACCATTCACCTGACGCTTGACGACTACATACACTGCATCCGAACTGCCACTATTCACCGATGCCACACTTTCAAACGTACCGTCTGTCACTACATGCGACCATGCATATACCTTCTGCTCGATGACGTAAGTCAGCAGGAGCATAACTCCATCCGATCGGATGAAATACAGCAATGAGTCCGGTTCCTGCGCAAATGCATCATCCAAGATTGTATGGCCGTCGATGAGGTCCTTTGCCAAGAGAGTCAGGTCTACGCCAATATAGGCATCTGTGTTGTAGTCATAGCCAATATCTCGTACAACGGAGCCGCGCCGCTGAATATAAACCACACGATTGCCAATGCGGATGGGGGCCACATCACTGACGCCATAATTTTCCTGATTTCTCGGCGTGATGTTCGATGGCGTGACCGTCTCACCGCCAGAGATTGTCCAGGAATTCCCTTCCGTGAACACGACAAGGTCGTTACCTGCATCCATGTGCTTGATTGCGCAGGCCTTCCGGCTCAAAAGATCAGCCGTCACGGCACTATCATCCGTCACGGTACCGCTTTCCTTCTGCACGTCGAAGTTCTCATAGTCTCCGGACTTGCTCATCCAAATGCGCTGAGGCTCGCCTAGGCTGCCTCCGAAGACCAATCTGTCCTGGAAAAATGTTGCACAACACGGATATCCATTCGTCTGATTCCATGCATCCCAGTACCAATCCGCTGTCTCCATCGTTCCGCCTAGGGGTTTCAGCACAGTTGCCTGTGCATTCTTCGCATCTGTTACCTCAGTCAGCTTCACATAGCCGGTATGCGTATATGGATATGCCGAAAGACTGGCCTTGCACGTTCCGCTCGTCACCTCCGCCCGCACACGCATCCATGTATAATCTTCTACATCGCCTGATTCCGATGGGTTGTAGTCATCCGAGGACGTATAGCTGCGAAGCATCTTCCATGGCCCATCTTTCGAATCTGCATATTCGACATAGGTCGTTCCCGTCCATGTACCATGCGTGATGACCTTCCATGTCTTGCCAACCATAATGCCGGAGCTCGTCCCATTTGAAACACTTACTTCTTTACCGTCTACATACTGCTCCATCTTGATGGTCTCGCCGACCTGCTCTGTCTGGAACATATCCTGCGTCGCAGTCAAAGTGATGCTCCCATCAACGGCTGACGGTGCCAGCTTACAATCTACATCCTTGTTGACGTCGCAGAATGGCGGCATATCCCAGACGACGTCTTCTATTGTCCATTCCTTTTCGGCGTACCGAGACAATTTTTGCACTGGATGAGTGCCCGAACAGATATACATGACGTCCACCGACTGCGTGAACCGCAGCCTAGAAAGTTCCGTTTCCGAAAATGGCGTTGTCAGCTCTACCCCGAGATAACCCCCATCCCGCCAAATCCGCAGATATTTATCGCCGAATTCTAGCAGATACGATAGGTCCGCAAGAAAATCAAACTCCTGCAACATAACTCGCTTCCCTGGATATTTGACGGAACCGCAATACACCAAACCCGGCCTTTTCCGAACCGATCCATACGGACGTATGATTGCGTTTTCCGCCTGCTTGAGTCCAAGCTGATACTTGTCCAGGTCAATGCGATTTGAAACATCTTCTGACAGCTCGCCACCAGTGAAAGCCGGTTGGATTGCATAGTACGGTTTCATCTCCATCCTCCTCTGCTACATGAATCGGACATCACTGTACTGATGCGGATACCGTGTGCGCCGCTCCCGCTCTGTCGCATCTTGGTATCTTGCCAAATCTACTGCCTGCTGTGCCAGCTGCAAATGAATGCTCTGCAGCTCCGTGTTGCCCGTCATGACCATTGCCAGCGCACTGGCCAACAGATGTGCCAATGCATCGATAAATTCTTCACTGAATTCCTCCGGCCCCTTGATATCTGCCGTATAGTCCGCATAAGCAATCGCTACATCTGTCAGGACCACCCTACCGACCATTCCCAGCTGAGACACTGAGAAGTCCTGACGTGATTCCCAGCGGTTCCCCGCGTGCTCTTCATCGAATACGAATCGCAAGGCCAAGCAGTCTTCCGGATAGGCATATGCGAAGGCGTATCCAGGAGCTCGTTCATCCAGCAGAGCCAGCTTCCCGATCTTACCAGCAAAGCCCCACGGATACATACGCAACAATCGTCTCCGCAAGTGGTCATAGTTAATCTTGCATTGCTTCGCTTCCTTGGTCATCTCATCCAGCGAGTTGATGCGGCCACAATTCAGGAACGACAGGGCCATGTTGCAGATATCGATGCTGTTCATTCTCGCCCCTCCCTTTCTCTCATCTCTCACGATGACAAAAGGCCGGGCCCTGCGGGGTCCGGCCCTTGCTTACCAGTCGATATCGTCGTCGAGCACAAGGCCCGCGGTCAAGGTTCCTTTACTGTAGGTCGACGTGACCGTCAGGCGCAGGTAGCCGAGGTTGCCGCGCGGCACGTCGGCGGCGAGCGGTACGGCGTTGTAGGTCGCCAGTGTCTTCGGGGACTTGAAGTCCGACGTGGCGGAAGTCTCGAGCTTTGTGGTCAAGGTGCCGGTCCCTGCGTCCTTCGTGACAGCTGCCACGAGATGGAGCGGACAGCCCGATTCGCCAGGGCCTACCTGCACGATGTCCGACGTCAGGTCGGAAGCCGAAAGGGCCTTCTTGTTGAAGAAGGTATTCTCTTTATCCAGAATCATGATGGTCCTCCTCTCTTACGCCGTCGTGACGGCCGCTTCTGTCTCGCTGATCGCATCGCACTTCTTGATGGGGATGCCGGAAAGGTAAAGCTGTGGGATGCCGCCCATGAGCTCCTGGCGCGTGATGTAGGCGTTGTTCTTGTCGTTGAGGTAGATCTCGAAGAAGTCGAAGAGCGCTGGCGACACGTAGAGCACGACTTTCTTGTCGCGGCCCTGCAGGTTGCGGATGCGGTTCTTCGCGTAGATGAACTGATTGACCAGCTTCTTGCTGTCAGTCGCTGTCAAGCTAGAGAGCTTCGAGACATCGATGTTGCGGACGAGCGCATTGGCGCGGATGTCCTGCACAGCCATGCCGACCTTCCAGGAAAAGAGCGTTGTGACGGCCTGGTATTCTTTGCCGTCGGCATCCTGCACGGTCTGCTCGCCAAGGTCGCGCTGCTGCAGGCCGGCCTGCGATCCCTTCGGGTAGATGCCGGTCGTCGCATACGTGCCCCAACCGACGAAGAAGGCCGAGGTATTCGTGTTTGTGCCAGCCGTGCCGCCCGCGACGACCTGATAGCCTGCGTCGTTCTTCTCGCCGCCGATGGTATCGTAGCGAGCCGTCAGGCCGTTGAACGTGTCGAGCGTGTCGTCCGTGTTGCCGTAGAAGATATTGGCGGCTACGGCGTCGGTGAAGCCGCCGACGAAGGCTGCATCCTCGCTGCGGCGGAAGGCCTCGCGGTTGCGTGCCAGTGCCAGCTCCTCGATATCGATGCATGAACGGTCCTCGAGGATGATGCAGGTATCCTGTACCTGGCGCGTGCTGCTCTTGTGGCGGGCAACACCGGCGTTGATACGGCGGACGGACGGCGTCGGCATGGAAGCGCGGACCGTCGTGCGGTTGCCCGTCGGCAGGTTGCCTTCCTTCCAGACGATGTCGTCCATGATCGGATTTGCGTTGAGCAGGGCCTCGATGATGTAGGCAATGTTGCCGTCGGGGTCCACTCGCTTCTGCAGGTCGCTCAGGGTGAGCGCCTGGGTTCCCAGTAATGCCATGATGGAGTTCCTCCTTCTGTGCTATTAATATCTGCTGAAGTCTGTGTTCGGATACAGGGTCTTCTCGTGTGCCCCTTCGCCCATGTGACCGGGGTCTTCGCCAACCAATTTCCCGAATTCGGCCATGAGCTGGATCATCTCAACGCGGTTGCCGGCGCCCGTGAGGTTCATCATCTGACGCAGACCGGGGATCTTGCGCTCGGCTGCATTGAGTCCGACAGCTGCCTTTGCCGTGATGTCGTCGAACTGGCCGCCGAGCTGCTGGCGGGCTTCCTGCGCCCAGCCGTCCATCGTCTGGCGGATGCCGTCTGCCACTGCCTGCTGTCCGGCCTGCATGTACTGCATGCCGTAGCTTGCAAGCTTGCTTGCCTGCTCCTGTGAGAGGCCACACTCGCGGGCCAGGGCTCCGAACTGCCCCGCCCGCTCGGCATCGTACTCCAGGCCTTCTGGCACGACGCCTGAAAAGTCGTAGGTGGCAGGCGGCTCTGTTCCAGTCTTGGGTTCCGTGTTGCCCTGACTGCCCTGGCTGCTCTGCCCCTGTGCCTGCTCGTCGCCCTGGCTCGCCTGCGGCTGACTGCCCAGGATGGTTGTCTGGGCTGGCTGTGGTGCACTCGCTCCTGTATCCTGCGGGTCCTGCGTACCGCCCTGTGCTGGCGCATCGCCATCTCCCGCGGCATCGACAGGTGCTCCAAAACGCTGGAGCCTAAAAAACAGGTCTCTCATGATGATCCTCGCTTTCTGTTGTCTGCATGAGGTCTTCCATGCGCTGCTGGAAGGCCATGTATTCCCGCTCGGCCTGCTGATACTGTGCTAAGCCATCTGCCATGTGCATGATGTTCTGCCGCACAGTCAGAGCCGCCCGTCGCTCTCCTTCCGCGATGAGCATGCGGTTCGTGTGGTCGCTGTCAGGGAAGGTTGAGTCCATGATGTGGCAGCGGTCCATCAGCCGCATCAGGAACCACCGTCCCCGCTCGTCTGCCATCAAGTAGTCGAGAGAGGCAACGTCGCGCTTCTCCTGCTCCTGCCTGGCGTAGGCGATGATTCGCGCTTCTTTCTCCTGCTGGTCCATGTCATCCTCCCTGGCCATAGCCCAAGGTATCGGCACCCATCAGCTGCTGCAGGGCGGGGTTGCCGTCCTGCGCTGCCTGCGCGGCATTCTTTGCAGCCTGGGCTGCCGGCGCTGCCATGTCGGCCACTTGCTTGGCCTGCTGCAGCTGTTCCATCTGGGCCTGCTTCTCGGCTTTTGCCTGCTGAAGCCGCTCGTATTCGTCGTCCGTGCGCAGGATGGCCACCGGTGTGCCGAGCATATCGGCGTAGCGGTTGACCGTCTCGGGGAAGTTGAGCTTGTCGAGAACGTCTGGATTCGCCTGCGCGAGGTTCATCAAGAAGGCGTAGAACTGCTCGATGTTCGTGAGTCCCGCGACTTTCTGGGCTTGCGCAAGCGGCGAGATATACTCGATTTTGATATCCTGCTGAGCGAGCATTTCCTGTACAGCTGGGTCTTCCGGCTGGGGAAATACCTGGGCCCGGTCGAGGATCATGTAGACGCGCTCGATAATCTTCGAGAGAAATTCGTATTGCATGCGCTGCACGACCGGCCCGAGGACGGTCATCTTCTCCTGATTGCGCTCGATGACTTCCCGCGCGGTCATGGTCTTGTTCTCCATCTCGTTGAGCATCATGAAGAGGTTCGCGTTGTACGCTTCCTTGATGCGGTCTTCGAGCTGCGTGATCTCAGTGCGCAGGTCGCCGATATCAGTCTGGACCTGGAAGAGTGGCTTGACGGAGCCGTCCTGCCGGACGTAGGTCTTGCCGCCAGGCACAAGGTTGATGCCCTTGGCGACGGTCTCTGCTGTCGTCTGCATCGGCGGCTTGACGCCGAGCTCGACGGCGGTCAGCAGGTCTTTTTCCATGAGCTGCAAGGCTTTGGCGTCGCCTTCGGCGTACCAGCCAGGACCCTTGCCGTAGGCATCGTTGCCTGTGATGATGTAGCGGGCAACCGGCACCGGCCACTCATCGAAGCCACCGAGGTACAAGAACTCGTCCTCGTCGCTCTCCTCGAGGTAGTAGGCCGAGAGGAACGGCATGTAGATGCTGCCGAGCTTGTCCGGCGATGCCAGGCGGTTTGGCGTGACGAACCAAACAACGCGATGCACTGCCCGCACGCCAGCGCCGTTGTCGATCTCGTCGCGGACGGCCTGCGTGACATTCTCGCGGCCGAACTTGTCGACGAGCTGCTGGGCGCTCATCTTCATGCGATGCACGAAGGTGTTGACAAGACCATCCGGCCCGCACTCATATGCATAGCTGCCGACGGGGTAGGCCGTGAAGTGGACGCCATAGCGACTGTCGGGGAAGATGCCGAGCGGTGCCTGGCCGAATGCAAGCTCGAGGTAGCACGAATGGATGGCGGTGTAGAAGTTCGACTTCTCGAGGACGTCGTTCATGATGTCCATGCGCTGGTCCAGCAGCTTGCCGATGTCCGAGTTGTCGGTGAGTTCTTTGTTCGAGAAGCTCAGTCGGAACCACTTGCGCGATGGCGGCGTCAGGCCGCTCATCACACCGGCGGCAAAGATCTGATTCGCCTGCCACGTCGTGCTGTTGTAGATGTGCCGGTCCTTGCGGTCGGCCATCGTCTGCTCGTCGTCGCGGTCGTCGAAGTAGCCGATGTACGGCAGCTGGTAGTCCCGGATGGCTTTCCAGCGCGTCTCATACGCCGTGCGCTTCTGCAGCATGGCACTGACCTGCTGCTGGATGCGCCGCTTCGAGATATTCAGCCGCCTGCCGACATCCGACATCTTGACGAGTGAGATGCCGCCCGGCGGGAGCCTCGCTCCCTGCTTGTCTCGTTCCATGCTGCTCCTCCTTATCCGAGCGTTCTTCTGACACCGCTGTCACCGTTACTGTTGCCGAGGCTCGACAACAGGCTGTTGCGGTCACTCGAGAGTACCGTTGCACTGCGGCCTTTCTTGCGTTTCTGTTCTTTGCTGATTGCAGCCGTCGTCGCCGCTTCATCCGTCGGCACGACCGTCGTCGGTGCCGGGTCTACTTTCGGCGGTGTATAGCTGCCTCCACCTCCACCAGAACACATGGCGCTCACCTCCTTCCAGTAGCTTGGTGTCCGAATTGGACACACGCCATGTAGGTTTCCTTCGGTGTCCGAATCGGACACATCGTCAGAAGGGATTGTAGTCTGTATTGCACGTCGCCCCAGAGCCATGCATGGCTTCTTTGGGTACGACGGGATAAGAGAACGTCAGCGCCAGAGAGTCGGCCACGTCCGGCGACTTGCCGATCCGCTCCTTTATCTTCTCTTTGGGTTCGAGTTTCATGCGATTCGCCGCATCGAAGCTGTACTCTGGCGTGACGAGTTCTGTCTTGAGTTCGGGCATGTCGGGGAGCGAGCCGCCCGCCTGCAACCATTTGCGCATGGCGTCCCACATCTCCGCCCGCTTGTTGACGTAGTGCGCGGGCTTCATAGCCTTGCCGCCGAAGGATACCTCAATCACCTCATAGCCGAGCTGCCGGCAACGGTCGATGACGCCTTCGCCGCGGCCAGAGTCGACAAAGACGGCATCCGGCCGGAAGTCGTTGATCTCATGGATGAGCCTTGCCGCAAAGTCCATGTTGCTGATGGCATGGAAGACTTTGGGCTTGTAGGCCACGAGGCCCTGCCGGCGCGTGATGGCGCAGGAGTCATTGCCGAAGCGTGCGACATCGACGCCGAGGATGCGCGGAGCTCCGAGGATGTCTGCCTTCTGGTAGACTTTCTTGCAGGCCGCTGTCACCATGTCGATCGTGATGAGGATGTTGAAGGCCGAGGCAGTGAAGTCGCAGTAGAGCTCCTGGCGGATGCCCTCTTCGCTCATGTCCCGCTTCATGTCCTCGAGCTCTTTCGGGCCCAGACGGCCGTCTGGTGCAAAGACGCCAGACTCGTCGGCACGGTACATGCAGCAGTACCAGTCCGGTTCGCGCTGCGCTTTCTGGTAGATCTCGTAGAACTGATTCTGTCCCTTCGGGGTGCCAATAAAGATGCACCAGCCGTTGCGGTCGGCCAGTGACGGGCGGATGACCTCGTCCCACAGCTCTGGCTTGATCTGCGCGTACTCGTCGAGGATGGCTCCATCCCAGTACGTGCCGCGCAAGTTGTCCGGATGGTCGGCACCGATGATGTAGATGCGGCCGCCCTGTGCGCCTTTGTAGCGGCTCGGGAACTCGAGGAAGAGGTCCGACTCGTTGATGCGGGCACCTGGGATGACATGCGTGTAGTACTTCAGGTAGTTCCAGGCGATGAGCTTGGCCTGATTGCGGAATGGTGCAACGTAGGCATACATCGGGGAGCGCTGATGATTCTGCACACACTTCTTGATGATGTGGTTGACGGTCCCGACAGTCTTGCCAAAACGGCGATGGGCGACGATGACGGAGAAGCGGTGACTCTCAAGTGCCGGATGGATGGTCTTTTTCCAGAGCGGCTCCGGCCGGTACGGTATCGTGATTCGTTTCTTCTGTGCTGTCATCATCGTCATCATCTCCTTCCCATGCCAGTTCTGCTGCACCGTCGCCTACGGTCTCCTGCTGGACGCGGTCTTTGTACTTGTCGGGGAAGGCTCCTTTGAGGAGCATCGCGAGTAGGGTGTCCGAGTATTCGATGCGCGTCGCGATCCTGTCACCCTTGTAGTAGATGCCGCGTTCACATCCCTCGACGGCCCGCCGGTAGGCTTCTTCCTCGAGCAGGTCGTTGGCCATGGCGCGAGCGCGGTTGAAGGCGATGGCGTAGTTGGAGTCGCCATGCAGCCAGAGGTAGTGGGTCTGGCGCGAGATGCCCATGGCCTTGGCGGCCTTGGATATCGTTCCGCAGTCTACCAGATAATTAAGAAAACGGTTCTTGTCTCTCTGCGGTACAAACTTGTAAAGTTTCTTCTTCATCGCCAGCACCTCCTTTGCCTTGTATTTCAAGGGGTTTCACGCTTTCGTCCACGTCGGTTTCTTGCTCCGTTCCTACCTGTCAAGTGATTCCCATGGAAAAAGCCCCGCGGCTCTGTCAGCTCGCGAGGCTTTCTATGGGTTGGTCTTTTATTATCTTACCATGCGGATGGCGGAATAACGTGCTGCCCTTTTTTATTTTTTCCGCAGGCGGGCGGCAATCTCAGCCGTCCGGCAGATCATGTCCTTCCACCAGACCTTGAGGGTCCGCTCACCCATCCAGAAGGAGCGGCCCGGGTATCGGCTCTCCATCTCTTCGGCAAGCCGATGCTGCACGCGGATGACCCAGCCGTGCCGCCCGCGGGAAAAGCCGTTTCCCTTCTGCGTCTCGGCATCGCGTCGGAGCCGAAGGAACAGTTGCTTTTCTTCAGGAAGACCCTGCTGCATAATCTCGACCGCCCGCAGCCAATGAGCCGCTCTCGCATGGGTATCGTAAAAGATGCCCCGCTCTGCTGACTGTGCTGTCGGATCGTGACCGGCCGTCGACTTGTAGACATATTCCGCCCGCCGCTTCGCATAGGCTTTCCGCTCCTGCGCATAGGAGAGCAGATAGTGTTCCGCCTGGCGGTGGTCTTCTTCGATGGCTCGTGCAATCCGCTCGGCCTGAGCCTTGGCTGATTCCTCTTCCATCTGCTCCTCCTTCCTGGTCAGTCTTTCTTGTCATCCTTGGCAATGCCCATGATGGGGAACGGTACCTTCTGCATCAGCGTCGTGGCGGATGCATTGCGCGGAATCCAGTAGCCGTGCTTACTGTCCCAGACCCACTGCAGTTTCAAGTCGTGCTCCAGCTTCTGGCACCGCTTGTCCAACTGGTCCCGCTCTTCTTTCAGGGCGATTATACGCTCCTTGCAACGGTCCAGACGTACTTCCATGGTCTTGCTGTCATTCATCCAGCTGTTGGCCATCTGCCGGAGTGCTTTGTCCAGATGTTCGGCCTTGGCTTTCTCTTTCCGCCAAAGCGTGGTTATCAGACAGAACATGGCCGCAAAAAACAGGATGTTGAACAACATTCCGGTTTCATTCCCCGTCATTGCCCTCACCCTTCCTAAATCGCAGACCATGGTCTCTGCGGGCGTTGTGATGATTGACGTAGTCCATGAGCTTCCACCAGCGCTTCGTTCCTTCTTCCTTCGGCAGGCCTTCTCGCTCTGCCGCCCGCAGCTTCGCGTAGGCCTTCCCGACCTCGTCGAATTCCTCGAGCATCTTCAGGAAAAAGTCCGTCTCGGTCCAATCCTTGTAGAGCGGCCCATTGCAGGGATGCGGGAGGATACATCGTTTCTGCATACTCATTTCAAGCCCCTCTTTCTGCGTGCCAGCTCTTTCTTCATCTCGTCGCAGACGCGGATGATCGTCTTGGCTTCCTGGCTCTTGATGGCCCCTGACCGGAAGTCCATTAGTGCCTTCTGACGCCGTGCCTCGTTCTCTTTCTCCGCCCGCAAGATGTCGAGCTCCGTCATGTTTTTCTTCAAGCGAATCATTCCCATGCCAACCAAACCTCCTGTTCGCTTACCTTACCGCTTTGTCCTCTCGCTGCGCGTCTCACTGTCGCCCGGCGACCAGTTCGAGATCCGCAGGTTCTGCAGCGTCTTGTGTGCCCGCCAGAGATTGTAGAGGATCAGCAGGCAGGCCACAATGCCAAGTGCCACGAGTACCATCATGATGCTCACCTCCCTTCCGTGTGCTCGGTGTCCGAATCGGACACATCTGCCGGCTGCTCTTTTTCGGTGTCCGAATCGGACACAATCCCGCCGAAGGGCTTCTGGATTTCCTTGGCCCATTCCTTGCTGACGGTCCAACCTGCCTGCGGATAGCTGTAGGGGCAGGTGTTTTCGTCGGCGTTGTAGTTCACGACCTCGACCTGGTATCGGTGCAGGAATTCCTTCCAGGCACAGTGCCGGAAGTTCTTGCCTGAGCAGACGCCGCAGAGCCGTGGCATGATGCATTCGCAGAGATCCTCAAAGTCCGACATGGAGAGATGCAGGGTCTTCTTCATCCTGGCAATCTCCTCGACGCGACGCTTGGCTTCCCGCTCCGGCACGAAGACGACACAGAGCTGGCTTGCCGCCTGCTTCATCTGCTTGGCGGCGTCGAGGTCGATGAGGTTGTAGCGGCGGGCAATGGCCTTCTCGAGGAAGGTATGGCTCATGCGCAGGTACTTCATGAATTCTTTGTCGAGATTGCTGCCCTTCTCGTAGTTCCTGATAGCCTCGCCCTCGACCATCACGAGAGCCATGAGCCGGGCCATGTTCTCGCGTTCCCGACTGGACAGATACCGGTTCATGCCTGTTCCTCCTTCACGCGATCCATGAGCTGCACGATGACCCAGGCGGCCTGCTGCTGTTTCTTGGCCAGGGTCTTCCCCCATGTCTCGCCGCCGTACTTTACCGCCAGCTTCTCGTGGCGCTGGCGCAGTCCTTCTAGCTCGGCGAGCAGGATGGCCGCGACCGATACCTGTTCCTTGCGGCATTCCTGATGGACATTGCAAGGGGTTTCACAGACACGGCAGCAGTTCTGGCATTCTGTCGCGATCTTGCACTGCTCGCAGGGTGTCATGTTCTCGATGCCGACCATCTCCATCTTCTTCACGAGCTTTTCGTGGTGCTTCGGATGGAGAGAACGGTAGGCCGTCTTCGGCTTTTCTTCCTCGGCCTTCGCGGCTTTTGCGACATGCTGCAGGGATACTTTGCCTTCCTTGCCGAGCGTGGCCGCGACCTTCTGCTGCTCCGCGGCGTCGAGTCGGCTCGCCTCGTAGGCCGCAGAGATTCCCATGCGACCCTCGTCGAATGCCTGCTTGAGCTCGGGGTTCTGCAGGTTCTCGGCAATGGCGTGATAGCGGGCGAGCTGGCCAGAGCTCGTCGAGAGCATCTTGCTCGCGATGTCGCGGATGCGGCCCGCTACCTTTCCTGCCTCTTGCATGCGCTTGAGGACGGCCGTCAGGTGCTCGGCCTGCCGGACCTTCTCTGCATCGCTGAGCTGCCGGGCCGTCGAGTTCGTCAGGAGCAGCATGAGGGCGAGCAGGTCCTTGTCTCGCTCGTGCTCGACGATGCAGTTGACCTCGCTGTACTGACGCTCGCCGCGCTCGACGAGCAGGCAGCAGGCGCGGTACCGGCGCTCGCCGCTGATGATCATGTGACGACCATCCTCGTCTGCCGGAGCGACGACGAGATTGTGCAGCACGCCGCCCGCAATCTCGATGGCATCGGCCAGTTCCTCGATATCCTTGACCTCATAGACGAGCTGGTTGTCCGGGTTGGGATAGAGCTCCTGCAGCATGAGCTTGCGCATCTCATACTTGGGCGCTTTGCCAGCCGACTCACGGCTTGCCTGGCTCATGAGGCCCATCAAATCAAAATTTGCCATGGTATTCTCCTTTCAGACGGCCAGGATGCAGAGGCCGATGTAGAGCAATGCGATGACCAGCATCGTCTTGAGGCTCCAGCCGCAGAAGCGCAGGAGCTCGCAGAGCATGGCCTGGCGCTGCTGGCGGCGGGCACGCTGGGCGCGGTAGCGCTTCCAGACAAACGAGTGCATATAGATCGACCGTCTCATTCTGCCGCACCTTCTTCCTCGGTCTTGGTGTCCGAATCGGACACAAGTGTCAGCAGCTCCTCGACGAAGTCGCGGTAATCCCTCGAGGCTCCGCAGCGCGGTGAGTGCAGCACGATGGGCTCTGCCGAAAAAGTCGACTCGTCCACCTTGTCCGTCCAGCGGATGTAGTGGTCGAAGACCTTGTAGTCCCCATGCGAGCGCAGCCACTCCGCCCCTTGCTGGTTGCTCGTGGTCCTCCGGCAGCATGTGATGAGCGTGCCGAGGAACTTGAGCTGCGGATTGAGGTACGCCTGTACCTGCCGCGCCTGATCGAGCAAGCTGTCGATGCCCTCGAACGTCCAGCGGCTGATGACCGCCGGGATGACGAGGTAGTCACTCGTCGAGAGCGCGTTGACCGCGCACATGTGCAGACTCGGCGGGTTGTCGATGATGACGTAGTCGTAGTCGTCCTTCACCTCGCGCAGGCATTCGCGCAGTCTTACCTGCTGCGGCACGACGGTGTCCATCATGACCGCCCGCTCGGCTTCGGCCAGCGTGAGGTTGGCCGGGATGATGTCGAGTCCTGGGAAGTCCGTGTGCTGGATGACCTGTGCCGCCCGCGCCGTGCGCTTCATGACGTTGGCCATGCTCGGCCGGTCGTAGCTGTACCGCTTGAAGAACTGCGACGAGTTCCCCTGCTGATCATTGTCGACGAGCAGGACCCTTTTGCCGTGTTCGGCCGCGAGCAGGTAGCTCACGTTGATCGCGGTCACAGTCTTGCCGACGCCGCCTTTCAGATTTGCGATGGTGATGATGATCATGTTGTTTTACCTCCTGTAAATCGTCCGCCTCATACACTGCGTGCTGATACGGATAGCCTTCTTCGGTGTAGCCGTTATAGCTCAGCTCCACCACGACATGATATCCTTTCGGGGCCTTGATGGACTCCCGGTAGGTTTCTGCAGTTCGGATTGGCTCTTTCACGGGCTCCGTGCGCAAGAGATTCCGGCTCGTCATGAGGCGGCCGCGCAGCGGCGGGGCATCCTGTTCTTCGCAGGCCCTCCCCGCCTTCGTGCGGCGGTCCACCTTGACCTCTTCCTTGACGTAGTAAGAGGCTAGTCGAAACGCATCCATGACTTCACCGGCATAGGGCTTGAGGTAGACATCGCCTTCCGGCCATGCCTTTTTGAGAGCGCGGCGCATCTCCTGAAAGCTGGCACCTGGGACAGCAGGGAGAAGGATGTGCCCATGCTTGCGGCCGCCGTTCTTGAGATTCTCGAGCACGGCGATGTACTTGCAGGTTACACTCTGCTTCTTGTACCAGCGCCGCAGCTCGCGCGTCATCTTCCCATAGGCCGTCTTGATGGCATCCTCCGTCAGATCCGAGTCCAGTGTGAACGTCACATACCAGTCCCCCGGCTCGAAGTTGTCCAGGATGAGCCGACTCAGGCGCTCCGCCCGCTGTCGGGCATTGATCTTCGCCTGTGTTTCACTCGTGCCGAGTCCCGTTCGAGGTCTTCGCCTCTCCCGGATGCTCCTCTTCTCCGGCATCATCCTCTGGGTGTGGTACTTGTCTTCCACGATGTATCTCCGATGGTGAGCAACCCACCTTCTCCTGACATATGCCATCTCCATGCTCCTGTTCTACTTGTTCCTTTATTCTGTATCTTTATACGGATACGTGTCGGTACATTAATCCCTTTATCAAGCGGCAAAAGAGGGACCCCGCCCTCAAAAATTCGCCGCTTGTCTTGCGTCCGGGAGCTTCGTGCTATATAATAGGAGGTACAGATTGTTACCGCGAAAATACAATCCATACCAAGAGGTGCCATGCCGGGCACCTCTTTTTATTATGCGCTTTTGCTGGGCCTCTGAATGGGGACCGGCTGCGCCGGGTCTGAGAGGTCCTGCCCTTCCATCGCCGCCATCCATGCCTCGAGGGCCCGGCGGCGGACCTTCATGCCATTCATCTTCAGGCCGGGTATGATGCCGGACTGCACCAGATGATTGGCATAGTTCAGGCTGACCTTCAGGATCTTGGCCACTTCCTTGACCGTCAGGAGCTCGTCTGGTGTTTGACGCTCTCTCAGGTGCTTCGACATCGCCCGCCCGGTCTTCTCGATGGCGTTGACGATCATCATCTCGATTGCTGCTGAATTCTCCAAGGACTTCACCTCCCTTCTATTCCATATAATGTAGTCGCCTCGCATTTGTTCCTGCCGTCTCGATTGCACCGCCTGTGTGGTGACAGGCTTGCACTTGCCTAATCCGCCCGGTCGAATCGATGATACACTGGCACCGCCGGTTCAAAGACTTCTCGGTCTACGCCGTCTCGGAAGATTTCAGCCGCTACCGTATAGATATTGGCAGTCGTGGACTCCTTGGTGATTGCCCAGGCCATACGGGCCACCTTATCCATGATGGGCAGGCTTACCACGGTCTTGTTCCTGCATTCCTTCAGCATGGCTTCGAGGTCTTTGTCCGACATCTCGCACCAACCATGCTTCTGGCATATCGCCTTGATTTTCTTCAGGTTCAAGGACTCGGCGAAGCTCATCCTCATCCTGCGTATTCTCTCATCCTCAGTTATCATGTGGTGTTTCCTCCTCGGTCGTCTTCACGATTCACCTTCATGCGGACTCGGGCTTCGAGGCATCGTCCTTCGGCCTCGCCTCTTCCTCTCCCTCTGATGCCGACTGGTCAAAAATCATGACGAGAGTCTGCGCCGACGCAAGCAGCTTGGTCTTCTGCATCTCCGTCATCTTCGGCAGTACCCTCGCAATCTTCTCGACAATCTCATGATCCTGTTCGGTCATGGCCATGCTGGTCACCTCCTGTATTTATACTACTCAGGAATCTTTTCATCTTTATAATACACTACTTAGGAATTTATGTCAATATTTTTCTCTTGCCTTTTACTACGCAGTAGTATATATTTATAGTAGGAGGTGGATATCTTGACTGAAACAATTAATGACAGAATAAAATTGCTCCGAAAAAAGAAAGATATGAATCAAGGAGAATTTGGTAAAGCTATCGGTCTAAAACAAGGTGCTATCAGTAAACTCGAGAAACCAGGAAACGCTGTGGTAGACCAGAACATCCAGCTAATCTGTGAAAAATTTCAGGTACGGCGCGAATGGCTGGTCGACGGCACTGGTGAGATGTTTGCAGAGCGTGCCAAGAAAGACGAGCTGATGGAGTGGGCCGAGCGTGTCTCGCAGTCCCCGCACGACTCCTTCCCCTACCGCCTTGCCGATGCGCTTGCCCGGCTGGATGAACCACAATGGAAGATGCTGGAGCAGATTTTCGATAGAATCATGACTGAAGGTGATACAGAAAATTCAAACGCCCCCAAAGCCAAACCCGCAAAATCAAAAGCCTCGCAGCCCATCCCTCACGATGACGACGATGACAATCCAGACGTCATCCGCCGCTCTTATCACCGCCAGCTCGATCAAGCCCTCGACAACGAAGAGAAGGCTGTGTCAGCCTCTTCCTATGGAAACTCAGGCATCATCTCCCACTTACATAAAAAATAAGCCGCCCGCGGGCGGCTTGTCTTTATATCATTCTAGGCCTTTGAGTTTGTATTCAAACAACGTATATCCTCTTCTGACAGTCTTATAAAAAGTTAGATGTATAGGAGATGTTATTATGGGTGATAATGTTGTCTCATTGATTGATTTACTTTCCAGCGTGGGTCTAACTGTAATAATTTCTGTATTTTTATTTTCTGTTATTAAAAATTTAAAAATATTATTAACTACATACATCATATTTATCATACTCTTTATAATAGATGTCAATTCAATATCATACGATTTTTTCTCTGTTGATATTTATGTTGGTGTCACGGTTTCGATGATATTCGCTCTCTTTTACCTAATGGAAGGAAAGCGCCATATTGCTCCTAATTGCAGAATAGCTGAGAACTCTCGTTGGCAGGAAATGATGTATCGATATCCTTTCCTTCACAGAGATACAATATATTTCTTAGAACGATTGTTCTATCGACTATTCCCAACCTATAATGATATCGCTGCATGTTGGCACCAATATTTATTGATAAAAAAAGAGTATCCATCTTTTAAAGAGATTTTCAATGCAATACAATCTGATATATTCATTCGTCTTCATGACAAAAAAGGATTATCAATTGAGCTCCATGAAAGAAAATCTACTTATCAAGATGTCATATATATCATCATGTCACATCTGGCCGCTGATATGGTTGAAGATAGAAATTTGTATGCAATGGATAATCCTATACAAAACCTATTTACAACCAATCCTACTTCATTCTTCATCTTTTGTATCCAGAAATTACGCGATAGCGGACTATATTCACCAGAAGAATATGCTGAAGCATATACAAATGTCATCGGCCATGAGCCATAAAGGAGTCTCCCCAGCTCATCAAGCCATTGTAGCGCAGACCATCTGTTCTTCCTGAGAAAAGAGGGATCATCATGAAAGTACAAAACATCCTGATTGCATTGCTACTATACTGCATCCTCGTTCCACTATCGCTCGTCTCTGCCAGTGTGTATGAAGAGACGGACTCTGCCATCAACTATACGATGTCCTATCCGATCGTCTATATGGATCATAACCAGGAAGCACAGGATAGAATCAATAGTGATATCTATAATTACATCTATGCGTTCAAAGCAGATTACAATGATGGCAAGTTCATCAACGGGTCCTTCAAATACGAAGTGAAGTACGAAGACGATGATGTCCTGTCTCTTATGATTATTGATTATCGATATTACGGCGGAGCGCACGGCCTCGAAAAAGGTATTGGCCTGAACTACAGCAAGAAGACTGGGCAGAGATTGCCATTGCCATATTTTGTCCGGTTGAGGCCAGGTGACATCTCAAAAGTATTTTCCCTCCCAATATACAATCGGAGAAATCAGCGTATCCCTTACAGGATAACAAAGGATTTCACTCCATATACAAAGGAGCATAAAGGCATCACCGACAATTTCTACCTGATGGGCAATGGCGCTATCGCTTTGATATACCAGCCCTATGAATTAGCCCCATATGCAAGTGGCATCACACATATCGTAATCTCCGCGAAGTATGTTGATTACTTCAACCGACGGAACCATGAGTAAGGAGGGAAGCATATCATGAATAAGCAAAACTTCCTGATTGGTGCAATGGCCGTGGCCATCGCCGCCCTGGGCATCATCACCTATCAGCAGCAGCACTACATCGAGCAGCTCGCTACGGATCAGCAGACTAGCTCCATCCGTAAGCAGATCAAGGAGCTGAACAACCGGGTGGATGACCTTGAGAGTCAGATTGACGGTATCGAGTCAAATCAAAATGATATCGACCTGCTTCGTGAGGAGCTCGAGGAGTTAAACGGCCGGCTCGGCAATATCGAGAGTACACCAAGCCCAGTTGAATGGCACGATGACTTTGATATCAGTGACCTGGAAAATCGAGTAGACGACGCAGAGTCTGATATCGATAGACTGAAAGACAGGACGAACACCTTCCCCTGATACAGCAAAAGAGCACGTCCCAAAGAACGTGCCCCTTCTATTCAACACTATATCTTTTTTTCAAAACGATACAGCTGCTTTGTATCTGGGTACTTCACATGATCGACTTCGCTCATAAACATATCCAGTGGTCTTGCGTAAATACCATACTTGCCATACAAGGCCTGGTAAATCACAAAGCGCTCCCCAGTCTCAGTATGCTCTGCAATGGTGATGATCCTATAATCATGTTGTTTAAAGTGAGTCCATATCTCACCATTCTGCGGCAGCGGTCTATTCGTCATCTTCTTGCTCCTTCTTCAACCACTCATTGATAATGTTCTCTGCCTGTCTAAGGTATTCCATATCATAGATAACATAAATCAAAACACTTATAGCTATGACCAAAAGCCAAGTTATGCCAATGGAAGTGCCCTTCGCATCAGAAATCAATTCTGTAATCTGATTTCCTAGTAATCCTATCAACAACCCCAGTGCAAGTACCGTCCAAAAAGCTGCACGAGCCGATTTGATACGCTGGCGTACCTCTTCTTGCTCTTTGCGGGCTTTAGCCTTATCGCAAATTTCTTTCGCTTTTTGTTTTACTACTTCTTGAACAATCTCTTCTTCCATTTTATCTAATACATAATGTCGATACTCCTCTTGTATGTTCTGTGTCGAAATATACTTTTCTAAAGTATCTCGTAGCTTTGACATATCATTTCCCCATCAACTCATCGACAATGGCATTTACTTTTTCTTGTTCCTGTTCTGAAAGCTCATCTAAACGAGGCGTCACAAATTCATCTTCATCCTGATACTTCGCATCAGGCTTTTGATCATAGAGTTTTTCTGGGCTGATCTGTCCCTGCACTTTCTCAAAAACCATCTGGCCAATCGTCAAGCCAGGGACGATATTGATGATGTTAGGTGTCGCATTATACAAGCCAAGGAACAGATGTCCCCGAAAGCCTGGATTCATATGCTGATCAGACAAGGTCAAGCCAAATCGATTGAAGGTTGTGCGTGGACGCACATGAGCTGTCAAGTTGGCCGGGATGTTGAACTTCTCCCTTGTCTTGATCAAGATATACTCCCCCGGTTTGATGGGATACCCTGACTGCGAAGAAATCATAATCTTATTAGTTGCATACTGTATCTGGTCTTTATCCCTCAAATCAAGCGGTTGTTGCAACCGTTGATACACCATTACGACATTTCCTGATGTAATGTCATACGAAACAGCTTGTAACTGCTTCTCGTTGAATGGCGCTATTATCTGTGCATCTTGAACCAAGTTACGTATCTCACAATCGGACAGGACCATAAAAACCACTCCTATATAGCATTGCCTTAACCTCTCTATTATAAGAGCTTACGACACAGATGTCAAAAATCCTGCCGCAATTCAATATTGATTGAGACAGATTGATATTGATATATAGAAAAACAAGCCGTCCAGAGCACCACCTCCAGACGGCAGGAACAGACGCGAGGCAAATCGCATCCATTGCATCTCTATTATAAAGGGTTTGCCTCCGCTTTACAACAAGGAGGTTATCCTATGTCCAAAATCACAATCTCATCCCGCAATGCGCTGAATCATGTCCATATGCGTCAGCGTGGCTCGAAATGGAGCTACCGCTTTGAGAAGGCCAAGGTTGATGGCAAGCGCCAGATGGTAGAGCGCGGCGGCTTTGTCACCCGTGAGGATGCACAGTTGGCAGGCATCAAGGCTTATGAGGACTACCAGCACGGCATCCGCCAGGGCAACTCACCGGACATGAGCTTCGCCGATTTCCTCGACATCTGGTTCGAGCGCACGAAGCTCGATGCCCGCAACAACACGCTGGAGCTGCGCGAGAAGAACATCCGGCTGCACCTCAAGCCCGTACTCGGCAGCTACCGCCTGACCTCGCTCTCCCCGCAGATCATCGACGGCTTCGTCCGGCAGAAGCGTCAGGACGGCTACTCCTATGAGACGGTCGACCGCATGCTCAGCAACATCAAGGTGGCCCTCGACTACGCCATCTGGCCGATGGAACTCCTGAAGGCCAATCCGGCGCAGCTCATCAAAGTCCCCGGCAAGAACTTCGCTGAGCTCAGCCGTCGCCGCCCGCGCCGCCGCATCGAGAATGAAGAGCTTATTAAGCTCTTCGATCACTTCCCGTTCGGCAACACGTACCACATGCCGCTCGCGTTGGGGCTCTACTTCGGCACCCGCATCGGTGAGACGCTCGGCCTCTCCTGGGCTGACTGCGACCTTGACACGCGAGAGCTGCGCATCCGTCTGCAGATCCAGCGCCTCTCGATGCGCGGCCACCACAGCCTGCACTATCTCTGTGACCTCAAGACGGAGAGCAGTCATCGCACACTGGCCTTCGACAGCGAGATCGTCCTGCCGCTTCTGCGGCGCTGGCATCAGCAGCAGCGTGCCAATGAGCTGGCCTACGGCGAGGACTACTTCTACAACTACATCATCCCTGCCAAGGACTACCAGGGCCGCCCGATCCAGAAGATTGTCTCCCTCGAGAAGTGCTACCCAGCGCCCGGCCCCCGCCTTGACCTCATCTGCACGCAGCCTAATGGCAAGTACGTCAAGCCCTGCTCACTCTCATACCAGTGCAAGCGCATCCGCGAGATGGGCATCCGCGACTTCGACTTCCATTGCCTGCGGCACACCAACCTGACGATGCTCGGCGAGTCTCATGCATCCCTGACAGAGATCATGACACGCGCCGGCCACAGCGATGCCAAGAGCACCATGACCTACGTTGATAGCCGCCTCGAGATGCAGGAGCGACCGGTACAGATGATCACAAAGAAACTGAAACACATCCTGTAAGGGACGGTGGGCAACTGCCCACCAATCGCCCCGCCCACGACCATCGGTGGGCAAGCGGGCAGAAACGGTGGGCAAGACCTGCCCGAATCCCTTGCCGCACAAGGATTCTCTCACTCATTTCTTGATACGGCCAGGGAACCACTGGATTCCCGGCAGATCGTTTCTTTCTTTATCCATGCGTTTTGTAGTCCTCCGAAAAAATCTCATATTTTATTATAGTATAACATGGTAGAATAGAGATGACGAGAACCCATCTAGAATGACAGACAAAATCAGGAGTGATCATCATGAAACGATATGCCCTTATCCCCGCGCTTGCGCTCACAGCCTTTGCTGTCTCCCTGTCCACGATGCCGGTGGCCTCTGCCTCGTTTGGCACGGGCATCGGCGTCTCGTTCCCGACCTCGGGCTCGCACAGCAGCGAGATCGTGCCGTCGTATGCGGCCTTCAGCTTCGACAGCATCGTCGAGGAGCTGACCGTCGAGGAGAAGCACGGCCGACTCGTCATGGAGCTCAAGGTCACGAACGACGGCGACAGCGACTACTCCGTCGCCCACCGCGACGGGCAGGTCTACGACTTCGCCATTCTCGACAAGAACGGCAAGACGCTCTACCGCTGGTCCGACGGCATGGCCTTCACGCAGGCTTTGACGAGCTCTTCCGTCACCGCCCACAAGAGCGAGGTCTACACGGCCGAGCTCGACCGCAAGGCCTACCGCAAGATCAAGGACGACGCGGTGCTCGTGACGGCCTGGCTTGTCGACACGCCCTATAAGCTCACGACGCGCATGCCGACCAAAGTCGGCAGTTCCACACCCGTGACCCTGCACGGCGGCATCGTCATCGGCAACGGCCCCTGGTATGACGACTGAGCCACGCCCAGAGCCCGCGCCATATGTGACAAAACGCCATGGTTATGCTATATTATAGGGAAATAGTTTACAATCTGTATGTATCTTTGCAAAGGATGTGTATCATTTTTGGACAATACTGACGCGGGCCTATTGCTCGTCTTACTCCTGTTACTGCTGCTGGCCAACGCCTTTTTCTCTCTGATTGAGACGTCCCTCACAGAGAGCCACCGCGGACGGCTCGAGAAGCTCGCCGAAGACGGCAATCAAGATGCCGAGGCAGCGCTCGGCCTGCTCGAGAACGTCGAAGCGCCGCTCTCGCTCGTCCAGGTCGGCATCACGCTGACCGGCATCCTCATGGGCATCTGCACCGGCGCCTTCATTGCGCCGTACCTCGCCAGCTTCATCGCCTTCCTGCCGCATGCCACGACGATTGCCATGCTCTTCAGCATCGTCGTCGTGACGTACATCACCCTGCTCTTCAGCGAATTCCTACCGAAGAAGAAGGCCGCACAGAATCCTGAGCACATGCTCATGAAGTACCATGGCATCGTCGCAAGGCTTACGCGCCTCGCGCGCCCCTTCATCCGCTTCCTGTCCGGCTCTGCGGGCGGCGTCCTCCTGCTGCTCGGCATCAACCCGCACGTCGAGGACACCGTCACCGAAGACGAGGTCAAGGACCTCATCGAGCAGGGCACCGAGGACGGCACCTTCGAGAAATCCGAGCAGGCCATGGTCGACCGCATCTTCCACATGAGCGACCAGACCGCCTACTCCCTGATGACGCCGCGCACCCAGATGCTCTGGCTCGACCTGACCGACTCCCTGCGCCACAACCTGCGCATCATCCGCGAACATCCGCAGAACGTCTTCCCCGTCGGCCGCGAGAATCTCGACGACTTCTGCGGCGTGCTCTACGCCAAAGACCTCCTCAACGCCTCGCTCGAGCGCAAGTCCCTCGACCTCGCGCAGTACATCCGCAAGCCCATGTTCGTGCCGCGCTCGATGGAGACCTTCCGCGTGCTCGCCAAGTTCCGCGACACCGGCATCCACGAGGCCATGGTCCTCGACGAGTACGGCGGCGTCGTCGGCTTCATCACCCTCAGCGACATCCTGCAGGAGATCATCGGCGACTCCATGTCCAACGTTGAGCCCGACCCGATTCAGTTCACCCCACGCGACGAGCACTCCTGGTATGTCGACGGCCTCTGCTCCATCGACGACTTCAAAGAGCGCTTTGACATCGCCGAGCTCCCCGACGAAGACCACGACCACTACCAGACCATGGGCGGCTTCCTCACATCTTACTTCGGCTACATCCCCAAAGTCGCCGAGAAATGTGAGTGGAACGGCTTCACCTTCGAAGTCGTCGACATGGACCGCGCCCGCATCGACAAAATCCTCGTCACCCGCGAGGAAAAAAACGACGATGCCCCCGCAGCGCCGTCCGATGCAAAAAAAGAGAGCGATAAGTAAATCACCATAAACCAAGAAAAACGAGACTGCAACCTGGATGCACCGTCACCATGTCTACAGTCTCGTTTTTTATTTAACGAATTATATCAGTTTTTCAGGAGGTAGTCATGAAAAATATCACATCAATTCTAATCCTTGTTGTATGCCTTATCCCAATGGGCATGAATATAGAATAGGGCAAGGAAAGCGTGAAAGCATTCATCACAGGTTGCGTGTTGACTTGGATGGCAATAAAATTCTTCAAAAAGTCGTGACCGTATCATAGTCAGCGAGCTAGTAGGGATTTTAATCCACGCTCCTCATGCGAGGAGCGACAGGGGCCATGATGCAGGCCGCCCAGCTCGGCCTTATTTCAATCCACGCTCCTCATGCGAGGAGCGACATCCACCGGATCGCCCTCCGTCCCGGCCGAGTCAGGATTTCAATCCACGCTCCTCATGCGAGGAGCGACTAGAGCTGCATGGCGTCCGCGTCGCCTTTGCGCGCATTTCAATCCACGCTCCTCATGCGAGGAGCGACTTGATGGACAGCTCTTTTGTATCCATCCCCGCCGCATTTCAATCCACGCTCCTCATGCGAGGAGCGACTGCCATGCGGTGCATGATGGCCTACGCGACCGAATTTCAATCCACGCTCCTCATGCGAGGAGCGACTCAGGCGGCGGGATGTCAAAAAGCTCGTCCCACAATTTCAATCCACGCTCCTCATGCGAGGAGCGACACGGATGCCATCACGAACAGCTCGGGCAGCTCGCATATTTCAATCCACGCTCCTCATGCGAGGAGCGACGTAAGGCACCGTAAATAACAGGTGCCTCTTTTATTTCAATCCACGCTCCTCATGCGAGGAGCGACGAGAAAGAGGCGACTGTTTCGGTCGTCGATATGGACATTTCAATCCACGCTCCTCATGCGAGGAGCGACAATGGCGTCCATTGTGCGGATGGAGCGAATTTTCTTATTTCAATCCACGCTCCTCATGCGAGAAGCGACGATGACGCAGTTGCCGAATTTGCTCTCCCCGCGATTTCAATCCACGCTCCTCATGCGAGGAGCGACCCATTCTGTCGCGAACGGATAGTGGGCGGCCATCGTATTTCAATCCACGCTCCTCATGCGAGGAGCGACGACACCTGTTACAACAACGACAAACCCAAGGCCATTTCAATCCACGCTCCTCATGCGAGGAGCGACTCCTGCGCGGTACAAGCCGTTGCCGACACTGCCATTTCAATCCACGCTCCTCATGCGAGGAGCGACAATCTGCTCTATCGGGTCAGTCGGGTCCGCGTTATTTCAATCCACGCTCCTCATGCGAGGAGCGACTAGCTGCAGCATAGGAGAGCAGCAGGCCATTGCGATTTCAATCCACGCTCCTCATGCGAGGAGCGACTCTGGTCATTGATGACAGTGTGGTCAAGCCGATCATATTTCAATCCACGCTCCTCATGCGAGGAGCGACCCAACTCTGTGCCAATCGTGATGACGGTTCCGCAATTTCAATCCACGCTCCTCATGCGAGGAGCGACCTTATACGGGAGGCTAAAAAAATGGCTGAGACAGCAATTTCAATCCACGCTCCTCATGCGAGGAGCGACACGTCTGTTTAATGTGATCGCCGTAGATAACGCCATTATTTCAATCCACGCTCCTCATGCGAGGAGCGACTCGGCACGCAAGGCGGCTCTAGCGGCTTTCTGAATTTCAATCCACGCTCCTCATGCGAGGAGCGACAGATCTCAAGAAAGTCACGGAACGTCCTACGGAATTTCAATCCACGCTCCTCATGCGAGGAGCGACTGAGTACGACGAGAAGGACATCGAGGTGTTTTTATTTCAATCCACGCTCCTCATGCGAGGAGCGACATAAAGCTGGCAGAAGGTTATAGCGCCGAAGATTGATTTCAATCCACGCTCCTCATGCGAGGAGCGACTGGATAAAGTCGCTGAGTTCTTTCGCCACGTCATTATTTCAATCCACGCTCCTCATGCGAGGAGCGACCATGTCTTTTGTTCCTTTCGTTAGTTGTTTCTGTAATTTCAATCCACGCTCCTCATGCGAGGAGCGACGGATAACATCGGCGCCGCTTATGATGGATTTGATATTTCAATCCACGCTCCTCATGCGAGGAGCGACTAGGATTGAAGGTCTAGAGGACCACATCTATCAAATTTCAATCCACGCTCCTCATGCGAGGAGCGACCTGGGGATTGCAGGGCTTGTTAAACATATTGTTTGGAATTTCAATCCACGCTCCTCATGCGAGGAGCGACCCGTCCAATACACCGTGTACGTGAGACTTCGGAGGTATTTCAATCCACGCTCCTCATGCGAGGAGCGACAAGATTCTGCGGGCGGTGAACTTCTACCGCCATGAATTTCAATCCACGCTCCTCATGCGAGGAGCGACGAAGCTCAGAGACGCCGAGCAGAAAGAGCCACCATTTCAATCCACGCTCCTCATGCGAGGAGCGACCCTGACTGTTGGCAGGTTTACTCGCATCTTTTGTCATTTCAATCCACGCTCCTCATGCGAGGAGCGACCAGAGCGAAACCGCGCTGCTCTTGAGCGACTTGGAATTTCAATCCACGCTCCTCATGCGAGGAGCGACAAGGGCAACCACACCCATCACGCTAAGACGGAACAGATTTCAATCCACGCTCCTCATGCGAGGAGCGACATCAATGATCTCGACGGGACGCGCGTCGAAAATATTTCAATCCACGCTCCTCATGCGAGGAGCGACATCATGCGTAAAAATGGGCATCCCTGCATAGCCATTTCAATCCACGCTCCTCATGCGAGGAGCGACGGCCGCCTATGCGAATGCCATCTTTACAGAATCGATTTCAATCCACGCTCCTCATGCGAGGAGCGACGCCTGATGCGTCATCTGTCAGCTTTGCAACATATTTCAATCCACGCTCCTCATGCGAGGAGCGACCACAGCTCACGGAAACGCAGGCACTCCGCCCGGAATTTCAATCCACGCTCCTCATGCGAGGAGCGACTCCTGCGCCACAGCCTGAGCGCCCTGAATGCCAAATTTCAATCCACGCTCCTCATGCGAGGAGCGACGGCATTCGGCAAGGCGGCCTTGGAGGCGTCAGCATTTCAATCCACGCTCCTCATGCGAGGAGCGACGAGGGAGACGGCGAAGGAGGTATAGTTATGACATTTCAATCCACGCTCCTCATGCGAGGAGCGACTCGCGGAAGAAGAAGCCGGTCGTCATCGCATCCAAATTTCAATCCACGCTCCTCATGCGAGGAGCGACTTCCGGACGATGAGGAAGTGGGGCCGCCCGTCGTTATTTCAATCCACGCTCCTCATGCGAGGAGCGACCCTTGACAACGATGCCGACCAGCACGCCGAGCAGATTTCAATCCACGCTCCTCATGCGAGGAGCGACGCGTCATGCTCTTCACTGTCAGCGTCGTTGGCTGCTTATTTCAATCCACGCTCCTCATGCGAGGAGCGACCAGCAGGATCATGATTTTTTTCAGGATGCCGCGATTTCAATCCACGCTCCTCATG
>ERZ772860.283-NODE-283-length-48198-cov-15.480734_pt1 | contig 48198 bp, 32 predicted proteins | sample MGYA00511342_ERZ772860 | MGnify/ENA primary metagenome ERZ772860 (study PRJEB29015, sample SAMEA2737665) | human gut metagenome | biome: human gut; feature: human-associated habitat; material: faeces | place: China | collected 2012 ... | reverse complement strand
GGGGGGGGGGGGGGCACTCCACAGGTGCGGCAGGAGGCGGGAGGCCGGCACCCGCGCTCGGGCTCAGCGGATGAGCAGGGCGAGGCCCAGCCCGAGGGCGTGCCAGGCCGGGAGGGGGGCGACGGCGTGGCGGAGCAGGCCGCGCGAGGGGCGGAAGTCAAAGGCATGCAGCCAGCAGAGGCAGACGCCGATCATGGTGAGGGCGAGGGCGCCGTGGGGCACTTGGCTGCTTTCGGTGGCGATGAAGCGCGGGTTGATGAGGATGGCCAGGGAAAGGCCGGCGGCGGCGAGCAGGCTGATGAGGCGGGCAAGTCTCCGGAACATGGTGTCGGGTGGGGCTGGTGAAAAAAGCGGGAGCTCGGGGCCGAGAGAGCCGGGCGGGCGCGCGCCGCGGCGGGATGGACGGCGCCAACCGAGCGGCTCAGGCCGGGGCACAGACCGCGGGGCGCGCGGGTCTAAGGCTCGCGGGCGCGGCTCAGCGGGACGGGGTGTTGCCCTGTTCGCCGCCGGCGGCGTCGCGCTTGTCCCAGCAGATGCTCACGAGGATGGGGGCCGCGATGGCGATGATGAGGCCGAAGAGCCAGAGAAGGTAATACATGGCGAGGGGGGGAGAGGGTGGAAAAAAGGTCAGGATTCAGGCGCGGGGATCAGTACAGCTGCTGGTCGTTGGCGCGGATGTAGTCGGCGGTGATTTTGCCGGACATGACGCGGTAGGCCCAGGTGGTGTAGATGAGGACGATGGGCAGCAGGATGACCGTGACGATGAGCATGATGAAGAGGGTGAGCTGCGAGCTGGTGCAATCCCAGAGGGTGAGGCCGGCGGCGGGATCGCTGCTGCTGGGCATGACGAAGGGGAACATGGCGACGAGAGGCAGCAGCACGAGGCAGAGCATGGTGAGCGAGGAGCAGAGGATAGCGGCCTTGCCGCAGCCGCGGCCGCAGTAACGCGCCCCGAGCAGGGTGGCGATGAGGCCGAGGGCGGGGATGATCCAGAGGGCGGGCACGTCGCTGAAGTTTTGCAGCCAGGCGCCGCTCTCACAGACGACCTGCTTGGCGAGGGGGTTGGAGGGGGCGTCGTGAGCGATGTCGCCGACGATGCGGTAGCCTTCAATGCCGAACCAGCCCCAGAGGCTCACGGCGATGAAGAGGAGGGCCGTGAGCAGGCCGAAGATGAGGCCGGTGCGGCGGGCGCGCTGCTGGAGCGCGCCGTCGGTGCGCAGGACGAGGTAGTTGGCGCCGTGGAAGATGAACATGCCGAGCGAGACGAGGCCGCAAAGCAGGGCGAAGGGGTTGAGCAAGGCCCAGAAGCTGCCGGTGTAGATGGGCCGCAGGCTCTCATCGAAGTGGAAGGGGACGCCCTGAAGCAGGTTGCCGAAGGCGACGCCGAAGATGAGCGGCGGCACGGCGGAGCCGAGGAAGAGGCCGGCGTCCCAGCAGCGCTTCCAGCGCTCGTTGGCGATTTTGCCGCGGAAGTCGAAGCCGACGGGCCGCAGGATGAGGGTGAGCAGCACGAGCAGCATGGCCCAGTAGAAGCCCGAGAAGGCGGTGGCATACATGAGGGGCCAGGCGGCGAAGATGGCGCCGCCGCCGGTGAGCAGCCAGACCTGGTTGCCGTCCCAGTGCGGGGCGACGGAGTTGATCATGCAGCGCCGCTCGGTGTCATTTTTGCCGAGGAAGGGCAGCAGGGTGCCGACGCCCATGTCCTGACCGTCCATGATGCTGAAGCCGATGAGCAAGACGCCGATGAAAATCCACCAGATGATGCGCAGTGTTTCGTAGTCGAGCATGGTCGTGTGTGAAGGGTTGGGGTGATGCGGAGGGGCGGAGAAAGCGGGGAGGTTGTGAAGCGGAGGCGTCAGCGGCTGAGTCAGCGCGCGCCGGCGGGGCCGTCAGCGGCGGGGGCGGCGTCCCCGGCGGCAGGGCCGTCAGCGGGGGAGGTGGGGTGAGGGCCGGGGCCCTTGTTGACGGCGCGCAGCATGAGCCAGACTTCGACGATGAGCAGCAGGGTGTAGAGGCCGATGAAGCCGCCGAGCGAGCCCCAGAGGTCGCCGGCCGAGAGGCTGGAGACGGAGAGGTGCACGGGCAGAATTTCGTAGATGGACCAGGGCTGGCGGCCGTACTCGGTGACGAACCAGCCGATTTCACAGGCGATCCAGGGCATGGGCAGGCTCAGCAGCATGATGAGCAGCGCGAGCTTGTTCTCGGCAGCGCGGCGGCGCAGGCTGTACCAGCAGCCGACGAGGAAGGCGAGCAGGCAGAAGCAGCCGGCACCGATCATGATGCGGAAGGACCAGTACATGGGCGTGACGGCGGGCACGGTGCTGCGCGCGGCCTCGGCGATCTGCTCAGGCGTGGCGGCGGCGACGTTGTCGGTGTAGCGGCGCAGCAGCAGGCCGTAGCCGAGGTCGCCCTTCACGGCGTTAAAGCGGGCGCGCAGGGCGTCGTTGTCAGGCTCCCGCCGCAGCTGCTCCAGCAGGGTGACGGCCTCTTGGCCGGTCTTGATGCGCTCAACATTGCCGGCGACGATGTCCTTGATGCCGAGGAGCGGTGTGTCGAGGCTGCGGGTGCCCATGAGGCCGAGCAGCGCCGGCACGCTCACTTCGCCGTGGTTGACCTGAGCGGCCTCATCGGGGATGGCGAAGAGGGAGAGCGGCGCGGGGGCCTCGTGCGTCTCCCACATGGCCTCCATGGAGGCGAGCTTGGAGGGCTGATTCTGAGCGACGAGGTAGGCGGACTGGTCTCCCATCCAGAAGGTGAGCAAGGTGGTGACGAGGCCGAAGACGGAGCCGATGCGCAGGCTGCGGGTGGCCAGCTCGCGATGGCGGCGGCGCAGGAGGTACCAGGCGGAGACGGCGATGACGAAGACGGCACCCGTCATGTAGCCGGCGCTGATGGTGTGGGCGAACTTGCTCTGCGCCCAGGGGCTGGTGACGACGGCCCAGAAGTCCGTCATCTCCATGCGCATGGTCAGGTCATTGAAGGCGCTGCCGGCGGGGTACTGCATCCAGGCGTTGGCGATGAGGATCCAGAGGGCGGAGAGGTTGGTGCCCAGCGCCATGAGCACGGTGGCGGTGAGGTGGCCGCCCTTGGAGAGGCGATTCCAGCCGAAGAAGAAGAGGCCGATGAAGGTGGATTCGAGGAAGAAGGCCATGAGGCCCTCGATGGCGAGGGGGGCGCCGAAGATGTCGCCGACGTAGTGCGAGTAATAGGCCCAGTTGGTGCCGAACTGGAACTCCATCGTGATGCCCGTGGCCACGCCCATGGCGAAGTTGATACCGAAGAGCTTGCCCCAGAAGCGGGTCATGTCTCGATATATCTCGCGCCCGGTGGCCACGTAGCAGCCTTCCATGATGACGAGCAGCATGGAGAGCCCGAGGGTGAGCGGGACGAAGAGGTAGTGGTACATCGCCGTGAGGGCGAATTGAAGGCGCGAGAGGTCGACGAGTTCTTCGGTGATCATGGTGCTGGCGGTGTGGGGGTGGCGGCGGGCGGCGCCTCAGCGGGGCCGAGCACGCCGTCGGCGACGGTCTCGGGGCTCTGCTGCGGGCGCTTGGAGGGGTTGAAGAAGAGAGCCCAGAGGGTGAAGACGACGGCGATCTTGCAGCCGACGATGATGGCCAGCTCCACCAGCAGGCGCGGCCGACGGCGCCCTGCGGCGGAGGGGCGGGCAGCGGGCTGCTCTGGGTGGCGGGTCTTCATGGAATCTCCGGGGAAGCCGAGCTCGGCGCTCAGCTTGTTTCATTACACTACAGCCGCCGTGGCTTGGCAAGCTCAAAATGCCGCGCGTGTTCGCGATCGGAGTGAAAATCGCGAGCGAGGTCGCCCTCCACACTCCTTCACACCGAGTCAGGCGATGAGCAGGGATCACCGAAGGAACGCCTCCTTCAGCGTCTTTCTGCATGGCCGGCGCGCTCCATCCTCCCCCGCCCTCCCGCAAGCGACAAAAAAGCTGCCGCAGGCTGTTGCCTGCGGCAGTTTGAAGTTGCAATCAACAGAGCGCTGATGAGCTCCGCCGGTGCCGTGTCGTATCCGTTTACTTGCGGCGGCGACGAGCGCACAGCCCGGCGAGAGCCAGCAGGCTCAGCGTAGCCGTGGTCGGCTCGGGAGTGACGGAGTAAGCGACGGAGGAGACCATCGACTTACTGCCTCCACCGATGGACATGCTCACCGTATCACCGGTCAGCTCGCCCGTCACCTTGACGATTGTCGCGTCGTACCGGTTATTCTCCACAGTCATGTTCCCCAGAGCATAAGACCCATTGGAAGCCGTGACATCTACCCATGCAGTTTGGGAATCAGTAGTACCGGCGAGAGAAACAGTAACATCGGTCAGACCAGTCAAAGAGCCCAGCGAAACGCTTCCGCTCACTTGGGTACCGACGGTGAGATACATGGTGAACTGCTTCCCGGAAGAAAAGGAGGAGGAATCAGAGATCGAAAGGAGATTGATCGAGGAACTACCGGCACCGGGATTTGCGCCCGACGTGATCTGGCTGGTTTGCAGCCCCGTGAACTGAGACCACTCGTTCTGGGCAGCCTCAGAAACCTTATCGAAGGAAACCGTCTGAGTTGCATAGAACTTACCAGCCGAAGCCTGCAGAGCCAAATCCACCGTCCCATTGGTAAAGTTATTCTTGGCAGCAGCAGTCTGAGATTCAGCATCAGGAATCGTTACATCCCAGACGTTAGCGCCCTCGACCCCACTGCCGAACGTGATAACCTGATCGGCCGTATCCGCGAAGGCAACGCTGGTCGCCAGAGCGGACAAAATGCAAAGAGTTTTTCTCATATGCGTAGTATTGTTTGTTGTTAAGGTATGACCGGCACGGCGGCAACTCCGTTCAAGATTGCACAAAGCGCACCGCCCGTCGGGGAGTATAGGGAAGGCATCCGTTCATGTCAAGCAAAATCGCTAAAAAACAGCTTCTCGACTCTCAAAAAAATAGAGGTCATTTTCTGCCATGCCGGGCAACACACCCCACTCGTCTCGGAGTCCTGCCCCAGGTATATTGTTATTTTAGACTTAACGGACATCGCGGCGACCGGGCAATCCTCCGCTTCCCTGCGCCGTTTCCCCTGCCCGCCGCGCTGCAAGCGAGGATGTGCGATACTCTCGGGATCTCCGACACCAAACGGCGGCCTCCCGCACAGAAGCGGGGGGCCGCCTGACAACCGGGCAGAGCAGGAGCGACTACTTCTCCTCGCCGTCCAGCTCGCGGATGATGGGAGCCACCACCTCGCCGCTGTAGGTCCAGGAGCCGTCGGCGCTCTGCGTCGCCGAGGCCGTGCACGAACCCTGAGCCATCACCAGCACCGCCGCCACCGCCCCCACGACGGCGGCCGCGATGTACTGAGCCCAGGACTCTTTGATGCCCCAGCCCGTCAGCAGGCTTGCCAGCCAGCTGACGGCCTTCTCTTTCTGTTCTTCGTTATCGCTCATGGTTTCGTTGTCACTCATGGTTGTTGTTGTCGGTTGAAGATTTCTCTGCCGGCGCCGATGCTTCGTCACCCGCCGCAGGCTCCTCCGCCGCGGGCGGGTCGTAGACGAGGCCCTTCATCGCTGCGGCCTCCTCTGCCGAGGCAGCCTGCGGGCAGCCTGCATTGAGCCCCTGAGGCGTGTGGAAGGCCACCCCGGCGTGCGCCGTGTAGCGGTTGCCCTCTGCATCGGCCCAGTCGCCCTGCGCATCCGTCGCGAAGAAGTAGCGGGTGCCCGAGGCGGCGGTTGATGTCTCTGCCTCCTCTGCCATCCCCGTGGTGACGGTCGAAGGACTCGTGATGCTGCTCGCCGCTTCGGTGGCGGCGTTGGTGTCGGCGCTGTCCGCCGGGTTGCTCTCCATCGCCTCGGCGGGGTCCGTTTGATTTGTCGTCTCTATTGTCATGTTATCCATGCTGTCTTTGTTCATGTTATCCTTGTAAAAAGTTCACGCTGCCACGCGACTCACACTTCGCTGTATGTCCACCCCTTGGCCGTCAGGGTGCTCTTCTGCTCTTCCGTCAGCTTGCCCGCCGGCATCTGCATCAGCGCCGACACTCCCGACGAAGCGCTCCAATCCTCGACCGCATCGACGATGTTTTGCACCGAGGTGGCCGAGAGGCTCGTGTGCGTCGCATAAAACTTGATCGTCGTGCAGGTCTCCAATCCTGCGTGCATCACACCATCCGCATCCGTGTCCTCAAAGATCTCCAGCGTCTCCAGCGGTGTGCAGGCACCGATGCCGGACGTCGAAAAGTCCAGCTTCTGGAAGGAAGGAACGGACAGGCGCAGTGTCTCGATAGGAGACGACCCGAACCAATTTGTAGATGTCTGCTTGGAAGCAGAAATCTCTACCGAAACCAGCTTGGGCCCATTGACAAAAGCTGCCGAACTTGTCACTTTTGGAATCTTTGCTCTGAAGCTTGTCATGTTGGGCATGTCAGGAAACATTCGATACGCCGATGTCAACTCCGGAAAATCTTTGTCCCATGAGAAGATGCGCGAATTGTCAAACATATTATCTCCCGTCTTGAGCTGGGAGATATCACCCTCAAACGACGTCACCGTCGAAGAGTGGAACATCCCAGTTCCATCCTCCAGCTTGGGCATATCCCCTACCCACTGGGCAAAACCCGTCAGCTTGCATAATTTTTCCGCACGCCGAAGTTCGGGCAGGTTGGCGATGATCGTTGCCGTTCCGGAACCCAATGAGATAAATTCCAGAAAAGAATCCGCTGACAAAAGTTGCGGGGCGTTGAACTCTACTCTGGTTATTTTTTTACGGTCAATGGAACTATCTTCACTCAATTTATTCGACGACCACAGCTTGTTCGGCCACGAGATGACGCAGGTGTTGCCGTCGTCGGACAGAGTGATGACATCTTCATCCGTGCCGTCGGGGGCAAAAGTCTGCTCGCTGATCGCCCCCTGATCCACCGAGACATGCAGAGCCTCGTCCGAGCGCACAGCCATGCCGTCGATCTGAGAGTGAGGCTTGACGAGGCAGAGCATCTGCTCGCCGCCGCGCACGAGCAGGTAGGCCTCCGATTCATTGATGAGCGTGAACTTGACGGCGTAGGTGCCGGAGGCCGGGGCAAAGGCCGCGGCGAGGTCTATGCTGTCCGCCTCGGGGATCAGAATCACCTCATCGCCGTGGTGCAGCTCGGTATCTGCCGGCAGAGTGCTGCCCGCAATCGTATGAACCTCGCCCGAGGACTGAGATGAAGCGTCGAGCAAAGCCGGATTCCACGCTCTCGCGGGGGGCAGAGGCAAGACGATGGCTGCCTCATCCGATACCTCGACCTGAGCGCCGACGGCCACGAAGCAGCTTTGGCCGCCGCCTTCTCCAACGGAGGTTAGCAGCACGGCTTCTCCCGACGAGCTCGGAAAGGTCACCGTGCAGGAGCCCGCAGAGGTCACGGCATATATCTTGGAGGGAATTGTGGGAACAATCATACTCTCAAGCTATCACGCCCTCACTAAAAGTCAACGGGTGCAGGGGTGAGCACAAACTGCCCGCTTGCACCCGGCGGCACCGTTCGCTGATGCTCAGTCTCTCGAGCACCTGCGCTCACGTGCGCTCGCGTTTCAGGTTCCGGCGGCAGACCGCGCAACTTTCTCCCGACCGAGATTCCGCGGGCCACGGTTCCCTTCCGGCTCAGCTCCGGCGCCGTTCCCATCCGCCGGCAATTTTCCCAGGGCAGGCCTCTCGATTCCGGGCGAGTCTACGCCTCAGGCCGAATCCTTCCGCCCGCGCAGGAGGGAGGATTCGGCCCGCGGCAGCCGCGGGGATGAAGCTGATTTGACAAAACTTTGTACTTGATTTTCGCCCGGATTTGTTGTACGCAGAGACTGACTGTGTTCGCCTCATTTGATACCCTTGAGGAGTTGCGCGAAGCCGTTTCCAAGATCGACTTCTTCCGGTTCACAAAAGATTTGGACACCGACAATGTTTGGGGGAAGGTACGGCGCGGTAACTGGTACCGTTTATCCATGTACCAAGGGAAATACTCCCTTTGGTCCTTTCCTGAAAACCCCTCGTACGATAAGCGCCCGTATGATTTCTGTGACGTAACCGAGAAGGAATTCTGGGCGCGCGTGCTGTAACGCCCCTCTCCCTGCCGCGCCTTGCCGGAGCCGGCTTTCGGCACCTCGGGACGCGTTCGTTTTCGTGCTGTTTTCGTGCTGTTTTCGTGCCGGTTTCGTGCCGGGCGAACGCTTTCCCGCAGCGTTTGCATCACTCTGGGCCATGAAAAAAAGCGGATGCGCCACATCGTGACACATCCGCTTCATACCGGCTGTGGGACTCGAACCCACACTCCGAAGAACTCGATTTTGAGTCGAGCGCGTCTACCAATTCCGCCAAGCCGGCAGCAGGCGTGATAACGCGCCTATTAAACAGAAAAGCGTGCGCCCTGTCAAGCCCAAAGCACGCCTATTTTGCGCGAGCGCGGCCATGCGGGAGCGCTGATCGGCCCGAGCCGCCTCCGGAACGGCTCGTCGGGATGTCGAAAAAGTCTTGCTCTGCCGCGGTTTTTGTGCTAGGATGCTCGAGCGCTCAGGTGCTCAGGGATGGGTGGCAGAGCGGTTGAATGCAGCGGTCTTGAAAACCGCCGAAGGGTAACCTTCCGTGGGTTCGAATCCCACCCCATCCGCTCTTTTTTCTCGTTGCCGCCGTCGCTGTGCCGATGTCTTCTTTTCTCTCACGCTTGTGTCGGATTCTTTTGATGCAGATTGTCGGGCGGTGCTGGGTCGCTTTGGTTTCTCGGCGCTGCGCCCGGGGCAGGAGGAGCTGATTCGCCGCGCGGTGGCGGGGCGGTCGGCGCTGGGGGTGCTGCCGACGGGGCACGGCAAGAGTTTGTGTTATCAGGTGGCGGCGCTGATGGTGGAGGGGCTTTCTCTTGTGGTGTCTCCGCTGATTGCGCTGATGCGCGATCAGGTGCGCTCGCTCAGGGAGCACGGGGTGCCCTGCGCGCGCTGGGATTCGTCGCTGGAGCCGGCGGAGCGCGAGGGTGTGGTGCGCGAGCTGGCTTCAGGGGAGCTGCGCTTGCTGTTCGCGGCGCCGGAGGCGCTGGAGGGAGCGGATTTTCAGCAGGCTTTGCGCGCGGCGCGCCCGGGGCTTTTCGTGGTGGATGAGGCGCACTGTGTGTCGGAGTGGGGGCACAGTTTTCGCCCGGATTATTTGCGCTTGCCGCGCTGGTGGCGCGCGTTCGGGTTTCGCTCGGTGCTGGCGCTGACGGCGACGGCGACGCTGCCGGTGCGGCGCGATTTGTGCCGCTTGTTCGGCATTGCCGCGGAGGATGTGGTGGCGCTGTCGCCTTTTCGCGCGAATATTGAGCGCCGGGTGCAGTTGTGCCCGGCGGGTGAGGCGGCGGCGGCGGCGGCGGTGGCCGGCTGTCTGCGCGAGCCCGGGCGCTTGCCGGCGGTGGTGTATGCGCGCTCGCGCAAGGGGGCTGAGGCTTGGGCGGCGGCGCTGTCGCGCGAGGGGTTGCGGGCATCTTGTTATCATGCGGGCTTGCCGGCGGCGCTGCGCGTGTCCTTGCAGGATGATTTTCTCGCGAATCGCCTGCCGGTGCTGGTGGCGACGGTGGCTTTCGGCATGGGGGTGGATAAGCCGGATGTGCGCACGGTGGTGCATGTGAATGTGCCGGGGTCTCCCGAGAGCTATGTGCAGGAGTCGGGCCGCGCGGGGCGCGACGGGCGGCCGTCTTTGTCTCTGGTGCTGCTGGATGCGGCGGATGTGCAGGAGGCTCGCAACCGCATTGAGGCGGCGCGGCCGGATGAGGAGGGGGTGCTGCGCTGTGTGCGCTGGCTGCTGCCGGCGGGGGAGCGTGCGGTGTCGCTGCGCGAGTTGAGCTCGGTCTGCGATGTGCCGGAGGATGTGCCGCTGCGCGCGCTGATGCGCTTGCAGGAGTTGGGGGCGGTGTCGGTTGAGGGGCGCTCGTTTCTGCGCTACAAGGCGGCGCCGCTGTTTGCGCTGGCAACGATTCTCGACGGGCGGGAGGAGGCGGAGGTGAGCCGCTTGCGCTGGCTGGAGGCGCACCGCGAGGGTGAGTTGGAGGAGGCGGCGCTGGCCTGGGGTTGCTCTCCGGCGGAGGCGGCGGAGCAGTTGCGCGAGTGCGAGGCGGCGGGTGAGTGGCGCGTTTCGCTGCGGCGCCCGGCGCTGTGTCTGCGGGCGGGGGAGGTGATCGCGGATGCGCGCGCGGTGGCTGATGAGTTGAATGCGGCCTACGGGCGCCGCCGCGAGGCGGATCTGGAGCGCTTGGAGCTGCTGGTGGGCTGGTTCTCGGGTTCCGTGTGTTTCAATGAGGAGCTGGAGCGCTATTTTACGGGGGAGGGTCTGGCGGGGCCCTGCGGTTGCTGTGAGGTGTGCTGCGGCGCGGGACACGGGCCGGTGCTGCCGCCTCTGCCGCCGCGGGAGTTGACGCTGCCGGATGAGAGGGAGTTGCCGCGCTTCGATCGCGCGTCGCAGCGCCGCCGCTTTTTGCTGGGGCTGAGTTCGCCGGCTTCGCTGGCGCGCCGCCTGTGGGCGCATCCGCTCTACGGTTGCTGCGCGGGGGCCCGCTGGCAGGATTTGTGAGGGGGAGCTTCTTCACCGAGTGAGAGGGCTCCTGCGTGGTCTGAGATGGGCGCGGGGTGACTGTGCCCAGCTTCGGGGGTTCATGCGCTTGGTTCGGGTGTTGCTCTGCGCCCGGTTCGTGGGGGTGCTCTGTTGCCCGGTTTGGGGCGGCGGGGCAGCGCCGAAAGACCTGCGGTGAGGTAAACGGGAGGCGAGCGCCGACCGGGGCGCCGACTGGCATGCCGCAGCCGGCAGAGAGTCCCCTGCTCTGTCGCCGTAACGTGGCGCCGATACGTCCGAGCAGGTACACCTGCGGGTGCTGCGCAGAGGCTTGGCGGACGCTTTCCGACGAGCGTCTCTCCCAAAAGCAAGCCACCGCCGGGCAGGCCCGACGGTGGCTCCAACTTACTACCTATGAAACTCGATCCTCCCTTCTCTTGGCGACCGGCGCTCTCTCCTTCACCGGTCACCGGAAGAACCGTTAAAGTGTAGACACGGCTCGCGAGAAAATGTTCAAAAAAAGTCAGCGATTAATTCATTTTTTTTCGTTCTCAGGTTATCTCAGGCCTCACGGAGGGCGGTAACGCTGCTTTGCTCTCTATGCGAAGGCAATCGATTTCCTGCAGAAAAGACGGAGAATGCCCGAACTCTCTCAATACTCTCTCAAAAGCAAGCCACCGTCGGGTTGCCCCGACGGTGGCTCCAACTTACTACCTATGAAACTCGATCCTCCCTTCTCTTGGCGATCGGCGCTCTCTCCTTCACCGCTCGCCGGAAGAACCGACACAAGTGCGACACCGCAGCAGCGCAAATGTTCAAAAAAAAGAGACGGGAGGGTCATTTTTTTCTGTCAGGCAGCCGCATTGATTCCTGATATTTTCCGCTATCGTCTCGTTGTCAGCTCTTTTTACCATAACCGGCAGGAGTGATTGTTCTCTACATGGTGGGGTTAGGCTCAAGAGCCGCCGTCGGGATGTCCCGGCGGCGGCTCCGTTCACGACCTGTGTTTCTCAAGGGCTTTCCGATGCCTGCGAGCGCTGCTCTCTCCCTCACCGCTCGCCGAAAGACCCTGATACGATATGAGACAACTCGGGCGCTTACTTGTTCAAAATGGTTGCAGGCTGCAAAGCTTGGCTCAGTGTGTGTCGCGGAGCGGTTCGCGGTCCTGTTCGCGAATCTGAGGGATCGGGTACTGATCGGCTTTGTAGAGGCGGTGTTCCCAGAGGTAGTGCCGGGTGTAGAGGATGAGGGTGCCGCTGAGGGCGAAGAGGCTGATGAGGTTGGGCAGGGCCATGAGGCCGTTGGCGATGTCGGCGAAGTCCCAGACGAGGGAGCTGCGCGGGACGATGCAGCCGACGAAGGTCATGATGACCCAGAGGACGCGGTACGGGGTGATGAGTTTGACGCCGCCGAGGTATTGCAGGGCGCGCTCGCCGAAGTAGGACCAGCCCAGCAGGGTGGAGATGACGAAGGTGGCGAGGCTGATGGTGAGCAGGAGGGTGCCGATGCCACCCATGGAGGCGAAGGCGTGGTAGGTGAGCACTTCGCCGGCTTCGGAGTCGACGCTGGGGTGGGCCATGACGGCGACGGTGAGGGTGAGGCCGGTGAGGGTGCAGATGACGACGGTGTCCCAGAAGGGGCCGGTGGAGGAGACGAGGGCTTGCTGGACGGGGTTCGGGGTGCGCACGGGGGCGGAGACGATGGGGGAGGAGCCCATGCCGGCTTCGTTGGAGAAGAGGCCTCGCTTGCAGCCGGTTTGCATGGCGAGCATGAGGCAGGAGCCGATGAAGCCGCCGCCGGCGGCCTGCTCGGTGAAGGCGGCGGTGCAGATGAGGCGGATGGCGGGCCAGATGTATTCGGCGTTCGCGGCAAGGAGCATGCCGCAGCCGATCATGTAGATGAGGGCCATGCTGGGGACGCAGGCGGAGCAGACGCGCGAGATGCCTTTGAGGCCTCCGAGCAGGACGAGGGCGACGAGCAGGGCGAGAACGACGCCGCTGGCCCAGCCGGGGATGCCGAGGGCGGATTCCTGCATGACGCGCGCGACGGCGTTGCTCTGGGTGATGTTGCCGATGCCGAAGGCGGCGATGGCGGTGAGGACGGCGAAGGTGATGCCGAGCCAGCGGCATTTCATGCCGCGCTCGATGACGTACATGGGGCCGCCGACGATGTGGCCTTGCTCGTCCTGCACGCGGTAGCGGATGGAGAGCAGGCTTTCGGCGTAGCGGGTGGACATGCCGAGGAGCCCGGTGAGCATGCACCAGAAGACGGCTCCGGGACCGCCGGTGGTGACGGCGACGGCGACGCCGATGATGTTGCCAGTGCCGACGTTGGCGGCCAGCGAGATCATGAGGGAGGAGAAGTGGGAGATGTGGCCTTCGCTCTTGTTGCTGCCGGCGAAGTAGAGTTTGAGGGCGGTGAAGAAGTAGCGCTGCGGGAAGCGCAGGATGATGGTGAGGTAGATGTGGGTGCCCAGCAGGCAGAAGAGCAGGATGTAGCTCCACAGGAATCCGCTGGCGGCGCTGAGACTGTGTTCGATGGCCTGTAACATGAGAGGAGCGGCGAATTTACACCCGAGGTCGCGCGCTGTCAAGTCTGTAGGGCGGCGACGGGGGGCACCTGATCGCGGTGCGAATGGCTTTTGAGGGGCGAGGGGCTCAAATGGCCCGCGGGGCGCCGGGTGGGGGTGCATGGGGTGGGTGCGCCGCAGCGGGCGTGATGGGGTGAAGACGCGATGGGAAGGAGCGCCTGAGGTACAGGGACGCGACGGGGAGGGCGCTCCGGCTCCCGACCTCACGGGGTATGCGCTTGCGTTCAGCTGCGGAGGCGGGCGCTCGGGGGCGAAAAAAGTTTCTGCTGCGTTGAAAGAGAGCGGGGATGGGCTTGCATTGGGGCGGATCTAACTCTATACTGGGGGCATGAGAATACTCTTGTTCGGGGCTTCGGGTCGCAGTGGTCAGGTGCTGGCGGAGGCGGCGCGGGCGGCGGGTCATGCGGTGCTGGCGCCTTCGCATGAGCAGTGCGATTTGCGTGCGTTGCAGGTGCTTTCGGATGCGGTGCTGCGCTGCGGGGCCGATGCGGTGGTGAATGCGGCGGCTGTCAGCGGGCTGGAGGATTGTCTCGCTGATCCGCTCACGGCTCATGCGGTGAATGCGATGGCTCCGGCGGCGATGGCTCTGGCCTGCCGCCACACGGGGGCGCGCTTTGTGCACTTGTCGACGGATTACGTGCTCGACGGGCGCCGCGAGGGTCTGAAGGATGAGGGGGCGAAGTGCCGCCCGCTGAGTGTGTATGCGGAGAGCAAGCGCGAGGGGGAGCTGGAGGTGCTGGAGGCTCTGCCGGAGGCGCTGGTGCTTCGGGTGTCGTGGATTTGCGGCAATCCGCGGCGGCCGTCTTTCGTGGAGTCGATGCTGCGCCGGGCTCTGGCGGGGCAGGAGTTGGCGGCGATTGCGGACAAGTTTTCGCTGCCGACGGATGCCCGCTCGATTGCGGGGGCGGTGCTGGCGCTGCTGGCGGAGCCGGAGGGCGAGCGCTCCTGCGGCGTTTTTCATTTGTGCAGCGGGGGAAGCCCGCTGAGCTGGCACGGCTGCGCCCGGGTGGCGCTGCGCCGGGCGGTGGAGCTGGGCGCGCTGCCGGAGCTGCCGCCCGTGCGGGAGCAGCGCTTGGATGAGGCTTCGTTTTTCCGCGAGCCGAGGCCGCGCCACACGGCGATGGATCACGCGCGCCTGCGCCGGCGCTTGCAGGAGCTGGGGGCGGATGCAGAGGCGCTTCTGCCGCCGGCGGAGTTGTGTCTGGAGCGGGTGGCGGAGCGCTTTTTGCGCGCGGAGGGGGTGCTTTGAGGCCCCCCTGCCCTGAGACGGTGCCGCCCTGCGGGAGCGGGGCTCCGGCAGGGCGGTTGATTCAAGCGGCAATCTGCGGTCGCGTCGGTCGAGGGGATCGGCGGCGGTGCTGCGCGCAGGGGTGGCTGCGGGCGGCTCAGGCTTTTTTGCGGCGCAGGCAGAGGATGCAATAGCCGATGGAGAGCAGGCCGATGAGGGTCCAGTAGGCGATGGGGCTGAGGTGGGTCTCATCCCAGGCGCGCAGGCCGTGGTGGCCGAGCAGGAAGGCGGCGACGAGGGCGACGGCTGCGGGTCGCGCGGCGACGGGGCTGAGGCGCGAGAGGCTTTCGCCGAAGATGAAGAGGAGGAGGCCGCCGAGGGTGGCACCGATGAGCAGGCAGGCGGTGCAGGCGAGGGCGAGGTCGTCGGTGAGCAGCTCGGGGGCGGTGAGCAGGATGAGGGCGATGAGGGTGAGGCCGATGGAGACGCGCAGGGAGGTGAGCAGGGCGCTGCGGCGGCGCAGCTGGGCGGTGCAGCCGATGGCGCAGAGGAGCATGCCGAGGTAGAGGAGCAGCTCGGGGCTGACGCCGAGGGCGATCACGGCGTCATCGGCGAGCAGGATGCTCAGGGAGAGGATGCTGACGTAGATGCCGCCGAGGCCGGTGGCGAGGATGATGCCGGAGAGGGTGCCGGGCTCCAGGAGGGCGCTGAGGCTCTGCTGGCGACCGAGGGCGAGCAGGGCGAGGCCGGCGATGATGACGGCGGCGAGGCCGGCGCCGGGGAAGATGAGGGCGACGGCGAGGGCGGCGATGCTGATGAGGAGGCCGATGCCGAAGGGGGCGGCGGCAAAGGGTCGCGGGGTGGCCGCGGCGCTGTCTTCAGCAATGGCGGCAAGCTCGTTTTCGCCGCAGCGGCAGCGGAGGGTGCCGATGGCGCTCAGCAGGGTGAGGGTGGCGAGGGTGCCGAGGCTGATAGCGGCGGGGGCGAAGCTGAGGGCGAGGCTGAGGAGGAAGGCGCCGCCGAGGGCGAGGGAGAGGCCGAGGCCGGTGCGGCGCAGGGCGGTGCTGCGCGGGCCTCCCTTGGCGAAGAGGGCGAGGGGGAGGGCGAGGGTCAGCAGGGCGGCGAGGGAGCCGAGGCCGGTGCCGAGGTCGGCGGGTAGGGGCTCGGGCAGGTAGCCGCTCAGCAGGCTGGCGATGAGGGCGAGCTGGCCGATGAGGGCGACGGCGCGCCAGGGGCAGCAGGCGATGAGGACGGCGCTGAGGAGGGCGACGGCAGGCAGGATGTAGCCGTTGCTGCCCGGCAGGGTGGCGGTGGTGCTGTCGCCGAGTCCGAAGCCGGCGCAGGCGCCGAGCGCGAGCAGGGCGGTCATGAGGAAAAAGAGCGGGCGCACCCGGCGCGGCAGCACGGGTGTCAGGTCGCGGGGAGAGGTGTCTTTCATATCGGTTGAGCTTAACACAGAGAGAGGGGCAGTCAAGACTGAAGCGAGTCAGTTACGGGACGTCGATGTGGGCTGCGGGCGGGTGCTCGCTTGAGGGAAAGGGCGGTGGGGGCCGGAAGGCGCAGAAGCCGGCGGATGGCGGAGCGCCCGGGAGGGCGGCGGGCGTTGCGGCGGCTATCTTGCGTCGGCTATTGGTTCGGAAATCTTGCGGGCGGGCGCGGAGTGCGAAGGGCGAGGGACGAGAGCCCCGCCACTGGTTGCGGCGGGCACCGCGAGGCGCGGCTCTATCGCGCTGCCGTGCCCTGCCCTGCTCTGCCGCGCCGCCACAGGTCGATGTGCCGCGCGAAGCGCTTCGGGCGCGCGTGCGCGAGGCAGCTCCGTCGGCGACTACCTCGCGGAGCTTCGGGACTTGGGGCTTGGATGGACGGGCGGCGAGGGCAGCCTCGGGCCGACTCTCGGCGCGGGCGTTTGATGCTCGCGGAGAGTCGGCTCGGCGCCGCCGCGGGCTTATTCGCGGGTGTGGACGGCGCTGATGGCGCAGATGTAGACCTGGTGGAGGGGGGTGTTCTCGTCGTACCAGCGCGGGGCGACTTCGCTCCAGTCGCTGAAGCCGGCTTGCTGAAGGGAGCCGGTGTACATGATGCGGCACTCGAGGACGAGGTCGGCGTCGTCGATGGCGACGAGGCCACCGGGGAGGGTGAGGGGGCGGAGGCCCGTTTCGGCCATTTTGTCGACGTCGCGCCCGCTGTGGCGGCCGCAGTAGGTGAGGGCGTCGCGGTAGCGCTCAGGCATGAAGGAGAGGGTCATGGCGCCTTCTCGCCTGATGAATTCGTGGGTGTAGCGGTTGGGGCGCACGAAGACGAAGGCGACGGGGCGGTTCCAGAGGAAGCCGAGGCCGCCCCAGCTGGCGGTCATGGTGTTGAAGTCGCCGGGCTTGCCGGCGGTGATGAGCATCCAGCGGTGGCCGAAGAGTTGCTCGGCGTTGCTTTGCAGGTCGGTAAAGGGTATGGTTTTCATGTCGATGATGGGTGAAGGTTGAGGGTGAATGCCGAGGCGCGGCCGGGGCTTTCCGCAGGGCGTGAAGGGGCTCTGAGGGAGCCGTGTTCGGCCGAGGAGCCCGGGTACGCTCTCCGAAGAGAGGCGGGGACTGCGCTCCGCTGCGGCGAGCCGGGATGCAGCTCGAGGGGGCGAGAGGCCGGGGCATTCTCGGTTGCCCGAGCGGGGCTGCATGGCTTTTGTAGCACCGGCAGGCGCTTCTGTCAAGGGGTCGGGCGTTTTCTGCCCTGCCCTTCATCGGGCTTCACTGGGCTTCACACGCCCTCACGGCGTGCACCTCGGCCGGTCCGGCCGAGTCAGCTGTGGCGGCTGAGACGGTCCATGCGTCGGGAGCGGCCCGCGCGTCGGAAGTAGCCCGTGCGGCCGGGGATCGGCTGAGGCAGGGATTCCGCGAGCAGAGGAGACGGTTATCGCGCAGCGGCGGTGCATGACAGGGCCCGTCAGGCACGTTGGTGAACGGGGCGCATCAGCCTCCCCTCCTCTGCGCGCCGAAGGGCCTGCGGACCGGAGCGCCTTCAGGCCGGGTTGGAGGCACAGAAGGCGTCGAGCGCGGGGGCGCAGCCGCGGCATTCGGCGAGACGGCGGATGACTTGCTCGATGACGTTGGCGGGGCAGGAGGCGCCGGCGGTGAGGCCGATGCGGACGGTGGCTTCAGGGTTGCGGAAGAGGTCGAGGAGGCTTTGTTCGCGCTCTTCGCCGGTGCTGAGGTCCCAGGCGAGGACGCGTTCGCTGCTGATGAGGCAGTCGGCGGAGCGCACGAAGTAGGTGGGGACGCGCGCGGCGGCGATCTGGGCGAGGTGGGTGGTGTTGGAGCTGTTGTAGCCGCCGACGATGAACATGGCGTCGGGCTCGCCTTCGAGGAGTTCGTAGAGGGCGTTCTGGCGATCTTGGGTGGCGCCGCAGATGGTGTCGAAGGCGTGGAAGCGCGCGTCGCTGCCGTCGCGCTCGATGACGGCTTGCCTCAGCAGGCTCTGGATGTGCGCGGTTTCGTTTTTGAGCATGGTTGTCTGGTTGGCCATGCCGATTTCCTGCAGGTCGCGGGCGGGGTCGAAGCCGCGGGAGCAGCAGGGGGCGAAGCGCTGCATGAAGGCTTGGTTGTCGAGCCGGCCGACGATGTAGTCGGCGACGGCGCGGGCGTCGTCTTCGCTGTAGATGACGAGGTAGTGGCCCTTGCCGTCGTCGCCGAGGGAGTGCGAGGCGGTGGCGAGGCTTTCTTCGTGTTTGTATTTGCCGTGGATGATGCTGGTGATGCCGCGCTGGGCGTAGCGGCGCACGCGGTTCCAGACCATGACGACGTTGCCGCAGGTGGTGTCGACGAGCTGCACGCCCTTTTCGTCGAGCATGCGGCGCATGGCGACGGGGAGGCCGAAGGCGGGGATGATGACGACGTCTTCGGCGGTGAGGGAGCGGTAGGCGTCGTCGTCGGTGTTCCAAGGCAGGTGGCGCAGGCCGAGGGCGTCGAGCGAGGCGTTGACTTCGGGGTTGTGGATGATTTCGCCGATGAGCCAGATGCGCTTGCCCTTGAACATTTCGCAGGCGGCGTAGGCGATTTCGATGGCGCGGCGCACGCCGTCGCAGAAGCCGAACTGGGAGGCGAGGCGCAGCTGCAGGCCCGGCAGGCGCAGGGTGGAGTCGGGCTGGCGGTGGATGGCGTCGACGAGGGGGCTCTGGTAGCGCCGGACGTCGGCGCTGATTTTCTCGAGGATGTCAGCTCGGCGTACGTTGACGGGTTTTCGGGGGCGATCGCTCATGGGCTCATGATGCCTGCCGGAGGGGGCGGCGTCAAGGGTTATCTGAGTCAGGCGGGGGGCAGGCCGAGGGATTCGCAGGCGAGCAGCTGGCAGCCGCGCAGGTCCATCTTGCCCGAGGTGAGCATGGGGATGGCTTCGACGGGGATGATCTCGCGCGGGGCCCAGAGGCGCGGCAGGCCGAGCTCGGCGAGGTGGGCGCGGATGTCGTCGAGGGCGGCGGTGAGGTTGCTGTGGTGGACGGCGGAGAGCAGGACGAGGGCCTCGCCTTTCTGTGCGTCGGGGACGCCGACGATGGCGACGGCGCGCCCGTGCAGGTCCTCGGGTTTGTCGACGAACTCTTCAATGGCGTTCTCCACGACTTCGTGGGGCACCATTTCGCCGCCGATTTTGGAGAAGCGCGAGCGTCGGCCGGCGAGGCTGAGGAAGCCGTTGAGGTCGACGGAACCGAGGTCTCCGGATTTGAACCAGCCGTCGCGGAAAATGCGGGCGTTGAGCTCGGGGCGCTCGATGTAGCCGTTGAAGACGTTGGCGCCGCGGAACCAGATCATGCCCTGCTGCGAGAGGGGGAGGCGGATGTTGTCGTCATCCGGGTCGGTGATGCGCACGGCGAGGCCGGGCAGGACGTGGCCGATGGAGCCGAACTTGTAGCCGGGCACGTAGTAGGGCTGCTCGGCGCTGCCTTCGGTGCGGCAGACGTTGGTGCCGCAGACGGGGGCGGTTTCGGTCAGGCCGTAGCCCTCCAGCAGCAGCACGCCGCACTTCGCCATGAATTCGTCCGAGAGGGATTTTTGCAGTTTTTCGGCGCCGACGATGAAGTAGTCGACGCTGTCGTAGCTGTGGGCATGGGCGCGCCGCAGCATGCTGCGGGCGAAGGTGGGGGTGGTGACGACGAGGCGGCAGCGGTATTTCTCGATGAGCTCGTTGAGTTTTTTAGCTTCGAGGGGCGAGGGGTAGGTCACCATGGGGAAGCCGAAGACGGGCGGCAGGAAGGTGCAGACGGTCAGGCCGAAGCTGTGGAAGATGGGCAGGCTGCACAGGAAGGGGCTGCCGTCGGGCAGGTGCACTTTGCTGAGCACCTGGGTGACGTTGGCGATGACCATGCGGTGGGTGAGGCTGACGCCCTTGGGCTCGCCGGAGGAGCCGGAGGTGAAGAGGAGGGCGGCTTCATCCTCGCCTTGGCGCGCGTCAAGCTTGAAGGTCATGGCGACGAGGGGCATGGGGGCGGCTTTGGCGAAGAGGACCCATGCGGCGATTTTGGCCATGCCGATGCTGCGGAGGGTGCGGTCGAGGTGAATGATTTGGTCGTCGGGCGGCCAGGGGAACTGCGGCAGCTTGCTCATGAAGGCATGCGCGGAGATGAAGTGGCGGATGCCGCTCTGGCGCACGATGCTGCGGAAGGAGTCTTCGGAGGAGGTGTAGTTGATGTTGACGGGGACGATGCCGGCGAGCAGGCAGGCGTAGTTGGCGATCATGCCGCCCTTGCCGGGGGGCAGAAGGATGCCGAGGCGAGGCTCGCGGACGGTTTTGCGCAAGTGGCGCGCCAGGGCCATGGCGACGCCGAGGATTTTGTAATAGGGGACGCGCGTGTCGTCCATGCCGTCGATGAGCTCGACGTTCGGGTGGGAGCGGATGCCCTCGACGAGGAGGCGCGCGAGGGATTTCTTCAGGATGGGGTGCTCGTCGTAGGCTTGCGAGGAGGCGAGGAGCCAGGCTTCGAGGGCGCGGTCGCCGGTGAGGGGACCGGGGGCGAGCTTGGGGCAGATGATGATGCGGGCGAAGTCGTAGTCGGCGGGGTCGCTGGTGAAGGTGCGCACGGGGCTGTTGCGGTAGTAGCCGACGAAGATGGGGGTGGGGGAGATGTGCAGGGCCGCCAGCTGCATCATGAAGGGCATGGGGACGTCGGCGATGCAGCCGAGGATGCTCACGGGGCGTCCGGGAACGAAGAGGACGCTGTAGCCCTCGCGCATGAGGCCGAGGAGTTTTTCGCGCAGGTCGCGCACGTTGCTCCGGCGGAAGTTGAAGCTGAGCACGCGCCGATTGCCGCTGCGGATGTATCGCATGACGCGCTCGTCGGGCAGCAGGACTTCTTCAACCATAAAGGCGAGTTTGGCCGCGCCGCCGAGTTGCTTGTCGAGTTCGGCGAGGGTGGGCTCGTCGATGCGGTTGGGGAGATAAAATTCGGCTCGGGCGGCGATGTTTTCACGGCCGGTGATGCGTAGGCGACTCATGAGTGTGTTATAGCAGAGTTGGTGAGGCTTGTCAAACGGTTAAGAGAGCGCCGAGGCCGCCGCAGAAGGCAGTTTCAGAACTCGCTTTGTCGGAGGGTGGGGGTTGCGGACGGCTCAGTCGGCTCAGCGGGCACGGCGACGCCCTCGAGCGCGTCTGCGGGCGGAGCTTCAGCGCTATCGGGGGTGTCCGGGCAGCGGTCTTCGTCCTTCGGGAGGGCGGCCAGCGCTGCCTCAACGGCTTTCCGCTCGGCGGTGAGCTCGGCCAGGGTTCGGTCCTCCGGGTCGTAATGGCTGGAGGCGAGGAGGAGCATCTGCCTGTGCCGGAGGTTGATCAGCAGGCGCTCGAGGAGGGCTCTGCGCGCAGCGGCACGGCGCTCGCGGTTCAGCTCGGCCGCCAGCCACCGGGCCTCGACCTGCCAGACTTGAGTCAAAGTGCCCTGCCCCTGCTGCATCCGTTCGCAGGCGCGGCGCACGGCCTCGGAGGGGTGGCGGCTGAGGAAGGCTATTTCGTCTCGGAAGGGGGAACCGGGAGGAGGAGGAGGGGCGCTCTCCGCGGGCGGCGGGGCAGCCGGCCGCGGCTCGCCGGCGACGGCGGCCGGGGCCGCGACGGCAAGCGGCAGCAGGGCGAGGAGAATTCGGTTTCGTGACGGCGCGATGTCCACTTCTGATGGTGTATCACGCGTTCAGCCGGCCGTCAAGGTGAAAGCGCGCCCGCTCCCCTGCCCTTTGCGGGCGGAGTAGAGTGGGGGCGATGCTGGGCGGCGCAGAACAGGAGTGATGTAGGGCGGCGCAAAGCCGGAGCAGTGCCGAGTTGGGGCAAGACAGAGCCGGGGCAGCACGAAGCCGAGAGGGCACAGGGTTGGGGTGAGACAGAGCCGGGGCAGCGCCGAGTTGGTCAAGACAAAGCCGAGGCAGCATCGAGTTGGGGCGATGCAAAAGCCGGAGGGATACAAAACCGAAGCGGTGCAGGATTCGTGGCAGCGGAACAAGGCCGCGGCGGGGGCGGGGAGTTCTCAGCAGGCGAGGGGCGGGGCAGCTCGCGCCCAACGGGCAAGGCGGACGAGGAGCACCCCCTCCGCGCCCGCGCGCGGGTGGCTTTCCGGCCCGGCGACAAAAGGCGAGCCCCGCTCACGGGATGGTGGGCGGGGCTCGGGGTCAAGGGGAGGGGTGGGCTCAGGCGTCGGCGGGGGTGTCTCCGTCGTCGGCTCTGTCGTCGGCTCCGTCAGCGTCGACAGACTCGTCCGAGGCTTCCGCAGCGGATTCGCTGCCTGCGGCATCGCCGTCGGGGCCGTTCGCGCCGTCAGCGCTATCGGCCTCTTCATCGTCGTCATCGGGGATGATGAGCGAGATGTCCTGAATGCTGTCCTTGTCGTTGTCGAGCGTGATGAGCTTGACGCCCTGCGTGGCGCGCCCGGTCTCGCGGATGCTGCTGACTTTGAGGCGCACGGACTGACCACCCGTGGTCATGATCATCAGCTCGTCTTCGTCGGTGACGGTGGTGGCGTTGACGACGCGCCCGGTCTTTTCGGTGCAGTTCATCGTCTTGAGGCCTAGGCCGCCTCGGCTCTGGACGCGGTACTCGTCGAAGCCGGTGCGCTTGCCGAGGCCGTTTTCCGAGACGACCAGCAGGGTGGCGTCGCTGCGCACGACGGAGAGGGCGACGACGTAGTCGCCTTCGCGCAGCTTGATGCCGCGCACGCCGATGGTGTTGCGCCCCTGAGCTCGCATGTCGTCTTCGCGGAAGCGGATGCTCATGCCGTCATGCGTGACAAGCACGACTTCCTGCTCGCCGTTGGTGAGCTCGGCGTTGACGAGGCTGTTGCCCTCTTCGAGGTTGATGGCGATGATGCCGGCCTTGCGGTAGTTGGAGAAGTCGATGAGGGCGGTCTTCTTGACGGTGCCGTCGCGGGTGGCGAAGACGACGTTGCCGGAGCCTTCGCCGAAGGTGATGTCGCGGCCGTTGTCATCGGTGCGGCGCTCGAGGCGCAGGATGGCGGCGATGCGCTCCTCGGGCTGGAGGTCGAGCAGGTTTTTGATGGAGCGGCCCTGCGCGCTGCGGGCGGCCTCGTCAATTTCATAGACGCGCTCGACGTAGACGCGACCGGTGTTCGTGAAGAACATGATGTAGTCGTGGTTCTGCGCGGCGAAGAGGTGCTCGACGTAGTCTTTCTCGTCCTTGCGGTTCTTGGTGGTGGCGGCTTTGATGCCCTTGCCGCCGCGGCCCTGCAGGCGGTACTCGTCCGAGTTGGTGCGCTTGATGTAGCCGCTGTGCGTGATGGTGACGATCATCGAGTCGTTCGGGATGAGGTCTTCGATGGACATGTCACCCTCGAAGGGGATGATGTGCGTCATGCGCGGCGTGGCATACTTGGCCTTGATGGCGCGCAGCTCGTCCTTGACGATGCCGAGCACGCGGGCTTCGCTGGCGATGATGTCGAGGTAGTCCTTGATCTGCTCCAGCAGGCTGTTGTACTCGGCGGTGAGCTTGTCGCTCTCCAGCGCGGTGAGCTGGTAGAGGCGCAGGTCGAGGATGGCGTTGACCTGGCGCTCGGTGAAGACGTAGAGGTCGCCCTGCACGGAGGGCTGGGCGTGGATGAGGATGCCGAGGCCCTCGGCGAGCTTCACGGGGTAGCGGTACTCCATGAGGCGGTTGCGGGCGTCTTCGCGGTTCTTGGAGTCGCGGATGATGCGGATGAACTCGTCGAGGTTCGCGAGGGCGATGAGGTAGGCTTCGAGGACTTCGGCGCGCTCTTCGGCCTTGCGGAGCAGGTAGCGCGTGCGGCGCATGACGACGTCGCGGCGGTGCTCGACGTAGAAGCGGATGGCGTCGCGCATGGTCAGCAGCTTCGGCCGATTCTCGTGAATGGCGAGCATGTTGACGGCGAAGCTCGTCTCGAGGCTCGTGAGTTTGTAGAGCTGGTTGATGACGACCTGCGGGCGGGCGTCGCGCTTGAGCTCGATTTCGATGTAGTCGGTGAGGTCGCGCATGCCCGCGATGTCGGTGATGACCTTGTCGCGGTCGAGCTCGGCGATGCGCTTCTGCAGCTCGGCGCGGTTGACGCCGTAGGGCACGTCGGTGATGTGCAGGAAGTCGCGGCCGTTCTCTCCGGTGACGGTCTCGATCTTGCCGCGCATGCGCACGCTGCCGTGGCCGGTGCGGAAGTAGTTATCTATACCCTTGTAGCCGAGGATGTAGCCGCCGGTGGGGAAGTCCGGCCCCTTGATGTAAGCGCGCAGCTGCTCGGCGGTGATGTGCTGGTTGTCGATGTAGGCGCAGATGCCGTCGACGACTTCGCCGAGGTTGTGCGGGGGCATGTTGGTGGCCATGCCGACGGCGATGCCGGTGCCGCCGTTGACGAGCAGGTTCGGGAAGGCGCCGGGGAAGACGACGGGCTCTTGGAGGCGGTTGTCGTAGTTGGGCTGAAAGTCCACCGTCTCTTTGTCCAGATCATCCATGAGGGCGACGCCGAGGGCGCTGAGGCGCGCTTCGGTGTATCGCATCGCGGCGGGGGGGTCACCTTCGGGCGTGCCGAAGTTTCCCTGCCCTTCGATGAGCACGTCGCGCATGTTCCAGGGCTGCGCCATGGTGACGAGGGTGCCGTAGGCGGACTGGTCGCCGTGCGGGTGGTAGTTACCGATGGTGTCACCGACGATTTTACCGCACTTGATGGTGGGTTTGGAGGGGCTGAGCCCGAGTTCGCGCATGGCGAAGAGCACGCGGCGCTGCGAGGGCTTGAGGCCGTCGCGCACGTCGGGCAGGGCGCGGGAGATGATGACCGACATCGAGTAGTCGAGGAAGCTGCGGGACATTTCCTCGGCGACGTCGACGGATCGGATTCGCATTTCGTTCATGAAGGATCAGGGAGGGAAAGAGGTGATATGGCGGGATGAGATGCCGGGCGGCGGGGGCTTTGTGAGCTGTGTGAGCGGCGGTGGCGGCGGTGGCGGCGTAGCTTGCCGGGGCTGCAGTGGCGGCGGGAGCGGCGGGACTGTGTTGCGCGGGGGCTTCTGAGTCTGATGAGCACCGGCTCAGGGAGCGGAGCCAGTGGAGCCGGACCGGCCGGGCGGCGGGGGCATTGCCTGTCGGCGGCCCCGCCGCCCGGTGCGGTGCGGATCAGACGTCGAGGTTGCGGACGTTCAGGGCGTTGTCTTCGATGAAGCGGCGGCGCGGCTCGACCATGTCGCCCATGAGGATGGTGAACATCTTGTCGGCCTCCACGGCGTTGCTGTCGTCGAGCCGCACGCGCAGCAGCTCGCGCGTCTCGGGGTCCATCGTGGTGCTGTAGAGGTCCTTGGCGCTCATTTCACCAAGGCCCTTGAATCGTGTGATGGTGACGTTGCGCCGCCCGATCTCGAGCACCTTGTCGAGGATGTCGCCGACGAAGAAGACGGGGGTGACGCTGTTGCGCGCGCCGCCCTCGGCGACTTCGAAGATGGGGCTGTCATCCGAGAGCAGGCAGTCGCCGGGGATGCCCAGCTCATCGAGGCGGCTCATGACGCGCTGGATGGCGTGCACCTCGTGCAGCTCGTGCAGCAGGGCGCGGCGGCTCGGGCCTTCGCGCACGGGCAGCGGGTGAGCGGCGAGCTCTTCGTCGCTCGGTTCGCCGAAGAGGAAGAGGTCCGGGTTGGCGTCCGAGTAGGCGGTGAGCTCCTCCATGGTCGGGAAGTAGAGCACCTCCTCCTCGTTGCCGCAGCGCACCTTGACGAGGTATTCCGGGAAGCTGCCGTTGGCGTTGCGGTGGCGCAGCAGGTCGCGGAAGTTGCCGCCGTGCCGCGCGACGCTCTGCTCGTATTTCTGCAGGCCGATGAGTGTCTCGAGGATGGCCATGAGGGTGTCGGCGTCGTACTCGCGGCTGCCGTCGCTGCGGCGCAGGGTGACGTCGCCCGCGCCCAGCGAGATGAGCTTGCGGTTGAGCTGCACGTCGTCCTGCACGAACTGCTCGACCTTGCGGTAGCGCACGCGGTAGAGCGGCGGCTGGGCGATGTAGAGGTAGCCGGCGCGCACGAGCTGCGGCATGTGGCGGCAGAAGAGGGTGAGCAGCAGGGTGCAGATGTGCGCGCCGTCGACGTCCGCATCAGCCATAAGGATGATTTTGTGGTAGCGCGCCTTGCTGAGGTCAAAGGAGCCCTCGCTCTCGCCGTCGCCGATGCCGGTGCCGATGGCGGTGATGATGTTCTGGATCATCTCGCTGCTCAGCGCCTTGTCGAGGCGGGCCTTCTCGACGTTGAGGATCTTGCCGCGCAGGGGCAGAATGGCCTGCGTGCGGCGGTCGCGCCCCATCTTGGCCGAGCCGCCTGCGGAGTCACCCTCGACGATGAAGAGCTCACACTGCGAGGGGTCGCGGTTCGAGCAGTCGGAGAGCTTGCCCGGCAGGCCGCCGCCGATGCTCATGGCGCTCTTGCGGACGGCTTCGCGAGCCTTGCGCGAGGCTTCGCGGGCGCGGGAGGCGGTGAGGCACTTCTCGATGATGGCGCGGGCCACGGCGGGGTGCTCCTCGAAATACTCCTTGAGCTCTTCGTAGACCACGCCGCTGACGACGCCCTCGATCTCCGTGTTGACGAGCTTGTCCTTCGTCTGGCTGGAGAAGCGCGGGTTGGGCATCTTGACGCTGATGACGGCGATGAGGCCCTCGCGCACGTCTTCGCCCGTGAGGTTGGGGTCTTTGTCCTTGAGCAGGTTGTTCGCCTTGGCGTAGGCGTTGATGGCGCGTGTCAGCGCGCTGCGGAAGCCGGAGAGATGCGTGCCGCCGTCGCCGTTGAAAATGGAGTTGGCGAAGCAGAGGATCTGATCCTGATAGCTGTCGTTGTATTGCAGCACGACGTCAACGATGACGTCGTCCTCCATCTTTTTGCCGTCGTATTCGACCTCGATGTGCCGCACGCCCGAGATGGTGATGGGGTCGGGGGTGATGAGCGTCTTGGTCTCGCCAAGCTGGCGGACGTATTCGCGGATGCCGTCCTTGTAGAGGAAGGTCTCGACGTGCTCGGGCTGGGTGCGCTCGTCGACGAGGCGGATGATGAGCCCGGGGTTGAGGAAGGCGAGCTCGCGCAGGCGCCCGGCGAGTCGCTCGAAGCGGAATTCAACGGTATCGGTGAAGATGGTCGGGTCCGGCAAAAAGGTGATGGCCGTGCCGGTCTGGTTGGCGGGGCAGCTGCCGACGACGTGCAGCTTCTCCTTGGTGCGCCCGCGCTCGAAGGTGATGACGTAGCGCTTGCCGTTGCGGCGCACCTCGGCCTTGAAGCGGTCGGAGAGGGCGTTGACGCACTTGGCGCCCACGCCGTGCAGGCCACCGGAGTATTTGTAGGCGCCCTGACCGAACTTGCCGCCGGCGTGCAGGTTCGTCAGCACGAGCTCGACGGCGGGGATGCCGAACTTCGGGTGGATGTCGACCGGGATGCCGCGGCCGTTATCGATGACGGAGATCGAGCCGTCGACGTGGATGCGGATTTCAATCTGGGTGCAGTAGCCGGCGAGGTGTTCGTCGATGGAGTTGTCCAGCACTTCAAAGACGCAGTGGTGCAGGCCTCGCTCATCAGGATCGCCGATGTACATGCCGGGGCGCTTGCGGACGGCTTCCAGGCCCTCCAGCTTGTCAATCTGGGCGGCGCTGTACTCCTGCTGAGCCCCCGTGACCGCGAGTTCCGGGTCGACAACGGGCGTGTTATCTTCAGTCATACGTGGGAACTATTATACGCGCATACGCGCGCGCGTCAACTCTAATCAGCAAGAGCGGCCGTGTGCTGACACAGAAGCCCCCCCTGAAAAGTTGGATCCTTTCCCGGCGAATCCCGGGGATCTCGACGCCTCTGAAGGGGGATCCGAAGGCTGCCGCAGGCGGGTCCCGGTGTGCCACGGCGGTATAGCTTGTGGACGCATCAACAGGGATACCGCGTGGTTCCATCGACGGCGGTTCATCGTCTGCAGGCGCATCAGCCGCAGAGGGAGCCTCCGCTCCGCCGAACATCCGCGCGGCGAAAGCCGCAGACATTTAGCTTGCCAAAAACGCACTTCTGAGCTAAGCTCTGCGCTTTCACGACTCACGACCTTTCACATGAAGCACGTTCACTTTATCGGGGTATGCGGCACAGCCATGGGAGCTGTCGCTTCTGCCATGGCTCGGCGCGGCTACGAGATCACGGGTTCTGACGCCAACGCCTATCCGCCGATGTCCACCTTCCTGGGCTCTGAGGGCATCAAGGTCTCCGCGGGCTACAGCGAGGAGAACATCCCCGAGAACGCCGAGCTCATCGTGGTCGGCAACGCCATCAGCCGCGGCAACCCCGAGGCCGAGGCCGTGCTCAACCGTCACCTGCGCTTTCTGAGCCTGCCGGAGACGCTCAAGGAGTTTTTCCTGTGCGGCAAACACAACTACGTGGTCACGGGCACGCACGGCAAGACGACGACGACCTCGATGCTGACCTGGTTCATGGAGCACAACGGCATGAACCCGAGCTTCATGATCGGCGGCATCGCGCGCAACCTCGACCGCGGCGGCCGCTTCACGGACTCCGACTACTGCGTGCTGGAGGGCGATGAGTACGACACGGCTTTCTTTGACAAGCGCTCCAAGTTCCTGCACTACCTGCCCGAGGTGGTGATCATCAACAACATTGAGATGGATCATGCGGACATCTACGCGAACGTGGAGGAGATCAAGCTCTCCTTCAAGCGACTGATGCGCGTGGTGCCGAGCTCGGGCATGGTCTTCCTGAATGCCGACTGCCCGAACTGCCTCGACGTCCGCGAGGCGGCGGCTCGCGAGCTGAGCATGGTGCGCACGACCTCCGTGGGCAAGAGCTCGGAGGCCGATGTGGTGATTGCGGACATCACGGAGACGCCGGAGGGCAGCACCTTCACGCTCAACGGAGAGCCCTACCGCGTGCCCATGGTCTGCGAGTGCAACGTCCGCAATGCGGCGATGGCGATCTGCGCGGCGCGCTTCGCCGGGCTTGAGCCGGATCAGATTCGCGAGGCGCTGGAGTGCTTTGAGGGCGTGGCCCGCCGTCAGGAGCTTCGCGGAACGGTCAACGGCGTGACGGTCATCGACGACTTCGCCCACCACCCGACGGCCATCCGCGCCTCGATTGAGGGCATTCGCAAGCGCTTCCCGAACCGCCGCATCTGGGCCATCTTCGACCCGCGCAGCAACACGACGTCGCGCAACATCTTCCAGCACGAGTTGGCCGAGGCGCTCAGCGATGCCTGCCTCGTGGTGCTCTCGCCCATCGAGAATCCGCGCAAGGTACCGGTTGATCAGCGACTCAACGAAGAGGAGCTGGCAGCCGAGATCCGCAGCCACGGCAAGGAGTGCTACATCGGCAAGAGTGTCGATGATATCGTGCGCCACGTGGTGGAGCACGCTCATCCCGGCGATGTGCTCGTGGCGATGAGCAACGGCGGCTTCGGCGGCATCCACTGCAAGCTGCTCGCCGAGTTGGCCAAACACAGCTGACGAACAGCGGCGGGGCCCGAATGGCCTCCGAACATCCCCTGCCCCGCGCAGCACTTCTCGGCGAGAAAGCAGCAACCGCGGCGCACTCTCCGCGCCATCTTCCCCACCGCAAGCCCCGGCACGACAGCCGGGGCCTTTTTGCCTCCCCACACCAGCAATTATCGCCTTTTCTCCCGGCCGCACGGCCTCTCTGGGCTGCCCCACCGCCCCACTGCATCGCGGAATGCTCGGCGCTCGCCGCCTTTGACTCCGGCCCGCGCCGTCTCGACTATTACGCCGGCATTCTCGTCCGCTTCGCGCCGCCCCTTCATCATACACCGTGTATCGTTGACGAACGGAAAAGGCTTGACTCATGTTTCTCTCGGTCTACAATGGTCATACCCCTAACGTCATGAACATGTTTTCTCCCCTCCTTCGCACCTCTCTCCTCCTCGCCGCTTTGTCCACCGCTCCTCTGCTTTACACCGCCTGCGGGGGATCGGGCTCCGGCTCCGTCGCCACGTCCGGCGCAGCGCTGAACCTCGACGACTTCATGAGCGGCAAAACCTATTTACGCTTCCACGATTCGGGTGTTCAACTGCGCAGCAACCCCGGTCAAACCGACAGCACGAGCACGGGAGAAGCATCCCACACAATCGAAGGCTGGCTCTGTCTCCCCAGCGGGGAGGTCTATGGAACCACCATCACCTGCACGATCGAACAGGCAGGCGCGGTTCTGGAGCTGAAGCTCAAACTGGGCACAACGGATGCCGAAACCGTGCGCACAGTCTTTGCAGAGCTGGGTATCCTCTTGGGCGACGACATCTCCGATGACGACATCGCCACACTGGCATCGACGCCGATCCGCTACCGCATCGACGTCAACGGAGCCACGGCCACGGGCATCACGGTGATGCCGACGACAACGGGCATCGTTGACGACAGCTCGCACCGACAGGCCGTACGCCTCGAGGCATTCACCTCTTTCTGAACCCAAGTCGTTGCCGCCGCTTTTCCGAACGGCCCGGCACCATCCCTGAGCCCCCGCACTCGCGACCATGAGAGCCACGCCGTCATCCTTCGCTCCGGGAGAAAGCGCGTTGCTCTGTGCCGTGTGCGGACCAATCTCTGACGAAGATCTCCGCGGGGCCGGAATCGCGCTGCGAGACGAGCCCGGCGTGATCTCCGGCAGGCGCCTGCACGCGGCTCAGCAGCAGCCCCCGTGGACGCAGCTCAGGCAACTCTACGCTGAGCACGAAGCCGTGCGCCGAGCCGCAAGGCGCATCGAGATACTGCGCGCGCGGAGCGGCGCTTCGGGGCAGGCTGAGGCCAGCCTCCTCACGGCTCGGGCGCGGCAGGCCCTGCTCGAGGATCGTCAGGACGATTTTGACCGCCTGTTGGCCGCCTACCTCCACCTGCACCCGTTTCGCTCGGCTCCGCTGCACGAGGCAGAGTTCTGGGCCTCCGTTCTCGGTCCGGGGCTGGAGGGTAGTCGGTGGATTGCGCACCGGCCGGCGCGCGACCACGCGGCCGCGCACATCGCCCTCAACTTTGCCTTCTCGGCCCTACCCGCCGAGAGTGCGGATCTCAGCGACGGCTCCGCCGACATCGGTCCCGAGCTCGGCGTCGCCTTCGCGCTGCGCAGCGGAGCTCGAGACAGACTGCGCCGCCTCGCCGCCGAGGAGCCCGGGAGCCCGGCCGAAGCCGCACTGCACCTGCTGGAGGGGCGTACCGAGAGCGCCCACCGACTCTTCAGTCTGTTGCTGCCGCTAGAGCGGGACGAGGATCCACTGCTCGACGCGCGCCTGCTGCCGCTGCGCGTTTACGCCGTGATCGCCGCCCTCGGCGCCGGCGCCTCCGCCTCCCTTTGCCGGGAACTTCTGGGATACGCCTATCGCCAGCTCGACCGCTGCCTCGACCTTGCGCAGAGAGGCGCCCGAGATTACATCAGCCTGCTCGACAACCTCGACTGGCTGCTCAACAGCCTGCACCACCCCAGCCGACAACTGCCGCGCGCCCGCGGACCGATCTCCCTCATCCCCATGCTCTGGGGCTACGCCTGCCTGCCCGCCGAAGTGCGCCGAGGCATACCCGTTGACAGCGTCGCGGCTCAGCTCCAAACGCTCGCCGATGAGAGGCAGAGTCTCATGGCCGCGTGGGGAGCCGCCGCCCTTCGCGACCTGCTGCCACCCGAGGACGCCCGCCAAGCCTCCCTGCGCCAGCTCTGCCTGCCTCTCGGGGACTGCCCGGCTCTTCACCCGCTGCGCTCGTCGCCCGCAGCGCCGGCGGTGGACCTGTCGCCCGAGCTTCTCAGCCTGACACCGGGACAGCAGCTTTACTGGGACGTGCAGCTGAGCCCCGAGGGCAAGAGCATCCGCCGCGTCTCGCTGAGCCTCAGCCGCGACGCCGGCGCCATCGGCCTTCGCCCCGCTCTGACCCCGCAGAATCTCGGCACCCTCAGCGCCCTGATGGACGCGGATGACCGCCGCTGCCTGCCCCTGTTACAGGATCTCTGTCTCTCCGACGGCCGCGACCTGCAACGCGTCAGCCTGCTCAGCGGGCACCCGCGGCTGCGACTGGAGCACGCCCCGACAGGTGGCACAGGAGACGCAGAAGAGAGTGACGACACGCTCAATGACGACATCGTGTGCGGCACGGGCTGCATGATCGGCGACAGCCTCCGCGACGGCATCACCAACGGCGGCCGCAGCAGGGGAAAGGCCCATGCGTCCCCGCAGCTGGAGCCTGCGTGCATGCAGAGTCGGCTCCCGCGCTTGGAGCTGCGCTACAGCCGCAGCGGAGTCGAGCTGCGCCCCGAGATGCAGAGCAACCCGGCCGCCCTTCTGGAACCCGCAGACCCCGCGAAAAACGCAGACGGAGCAGACAGCCTCAAGCTGCTGCGCTCCTCCGAGCTTCAGCGCCGCTTCTGCGACCGCCTACTCAGCGAGAGCCCCGAAGCCCGCAGCCTGAGGCTGGAGCAGCCCGACCCGCTGGAGCTTCAGGCCCTGCTCAACGAGCTCTCCGAAGCCTTTGAGCTGCGGGGACAACTGCTGCCCCCCGGCATGGCTCGTCAGGCGTCCGCCCCCGAGCTGGTCGTTGACGCCGACTACCGCGACGGTCAGCTCCGCCTCCGAGCCGGCACCCTCCTGCTCCCCGATGCTCGAGAGAGCACCCGCCCGGGCCGCGGGTCGCGCCTCATGGCTCTCGACACCGCCCACGGTGTCGTCGGCGTCTCGCGACGCCTCGCCGAAGAGCAGAAACAACTGCGCGACCTGCTCACCCGCTGCCCAGCCCTGATGACTCCCCCCGACGCAGACGCAGACGGCGACTCGCTGCCCGGCACCCCCATGCTCGGCACCTCCCTGCTCGGGACACCGCTGCCCGGCAACGTGATGCCCGGCGCAGCGACGAGAGGGACCTCGGGAGCTGTCGCAGAGGCAGCCTCAGCTCCTTCCGCTTCGGCGGAGGCGGAGGCTCCAGCAGCGGCACGCCCCGCTCGCAAGGGTCGTGAGCCCCTGCCCGATCAGTTCGGCCCCTGGACCTCCTCTCAGCGGCAGGCGGAAGTCCTGAGGCAGCTGCGCGAAGCCGGAGTGCGTCTGCGCTGGGTCGGCAGCGAAGCTCTGCGTTTGGCGGAGGCGGACGATTTGCACCTCGACGCGAGGAGCTCGGGGGTCGACTGGCTGAGCATCGGCGGTGAGCTGCACGTCAATGAGCAGCTCGTGATACAACTCAGCCGCCTGCTGGAGGTCGCCGACAGTCCCCGCGTGGCGCTGAAGGACGGCAGCCGCCTGCTACTCAGCCCCGAGCTGCTCCGCACGCTGCGCTGCCTCAGACGCGTGCTGAGGCGCGAAGGCGAATCCCTCGTCAGCCGCGCCGCCGTTCCGGCGCTCTGCGAGCTGTTGCCGGGCTCGGCTGATGCACTGCGCCGAGCCCTGAGCCGGGGGTCGGCGGGCGCTGACGTCTCCGCGGCACCGCCGCCCGAGGGTCTGCGCGCCACCCTGCGCCCCTATCAGCTGGAGGGCTACCGCTGGCTGCTCGAACGCGCGGAACTTGGCATCGGCGCCTGCCTGGCGGACGACATGGGTCTGGGCAAGACGATTCAATCGCTCGCCCTGCTGCTCTCACGAGCCTCGGGCGGCCCGGCGCTCATCGTCGCTCCGCTGACGCTGCTGGGCAACTGGGCGGCCGAGGCCGCGCGCTTTGCCCCGTCACTTCAGGTGCACCTGCTCCGATCGGGCTCGCGCGCGGAGGGCGGGCGCAGGAGCAGGAGCGGCACCGAGACTCCCCCCGGCGCCGGCAGCATCACTCTGGCCAGCTACGGACAGATCGCCGCCCGCCCCGAGCTCGCGCAGCAGCACTGGCACACCCTGATTCTCGATGAAGCGCAGAACATCCGCAACCCCGGCACCCGCCGCAGCAAGAGCATCTTCAACCTTGAGGCCGCTGCCCGCATCGGCCTGAGCGGCACGCCCGTCGAGAACGGCACGAGAGACCTCTGGAGCCTCATGCACTTCCTCAACCCCGGGCTGCTGGGCAGCGAGAGCGACTTCCGCCGCCGCTTTGACGGCGAGGAGCAGCTCGACACCCTGCGCCGACTCACGGCGCCTCTTATCCTGCGCCGCAGCCGCGATCAGGTGCTGCCGCAGCTGCCGCCGCTCACCGACATCACCCTACCCATCACCCTGAGCGATGAGGAGCGAGCTCTCTACGAGGGCTGCCGACGCCGCGCGCTGGAGCAGTGCGGGCAGCGCCGCGGCCAACTCTTTGCGGAGTTGACGCGCCTGCGCCGGCTCTGCTGCCACGGCAGCCTCGTCGCGCCGGGCTACAGAGGCCCCGCGAGCAAGTTTGACGCTCTCTCCGAGCTCGTCGTCAATCTGCACCGCGCCGGGCGCCGCGTCCTCATCTTCAGTCAATTCACCGACGTGCTCGATCTGGCGTCAAGGCGCCTCGATGAGCTGGGCCTCACCCGCCTGCAACTCGACGGCCGCAGCAGCGCCCCGCAGCGCGACGCCGTCGTGCAGAGCTTTCAGCGGGGCGAAGCCGATGCCCTGCTGCTCTCGCTGACGGCCGGCGGCACCGGCCTGAACCTCACCGCCGCCAGCGACGTCATCCTGCTCGACCCATGGTGGAATCCGTCCACCGAACAACAGGCCGCCGCGCGCGCACATCGCCCGGGCCAGCACCACCCTGTCACCCTCTACCGTCTCTGCGCGCAGGACACTGTCGAGGAGCGCATCCTCGCCCTTCAGGAGCACAAAAAGAAACTGGCGCAGCAGCTGATCGGCGAGGGCAACATCCCCCTCAGAGAACTGCTCCGCCTGCTCAGCGACTGAGGAAGCCGACCGGCGCGGGGCTCGGCTTGCACTCAGCGTTTTTTCTCCCGTCCCCTTCTCCGCCGGAGCGAGAGGTCACCGCGGCGCAGACCATCATCCGGCGCCCGCCAAGCCCACCCAGACACTCTGGCACCCCGTTCCGGCTCCTGATCGGGCACCCTGCACAGGCCCCTGTTCAAACACCCCGTTGCAGCACCCCTTCAGGAGCCCATTCAGGCACCTTGGGCCACCCCCTGCAGGGAGCGGCGGCGGTAGCGGTGATAGATCAGCAGGCCGACCCAAGCCAGCAACTCCACCAGCATCAGAGGCAACACGATGCAGGCCGTCAGATGCGTGCGCGGAAAGGCAAAGATATTGAGCACCACGTCATAATCGGGCCGCTGCGTCTCGGTGAAGGCCACCCAGCAGAGCGGCACCAAGGTCAGGCCCCAGATAAAGAACAGAAAGGCGACGCGGCGCACCACCGGCGCCAGCCCTCCGATGAAGAGCACTTGGACGAGCAGCGCCAGAGCAAAACCGCAGATGGCGCCGTGCACGAGGCCGAAGCACATCACCTGCTGAGAGCCCTGCGCGAGCAGCATCAGCACACCCGCGGCCAGGCCGCCGAAAATCATCGTCATCAGGATGACGCCTAACAGAAGCAGAGCCGCATCCAGCAACACAGCGCGCCAAGGCGGAGAGCCAGCTTCCTGCTCCGCAGACGTCCTCTGAGCTGTCGGCACCGTCGTCATCCTTGGTATTGACGGCACTTTATCCCATTTTCCGCGGCGGGTCAAGCCTCTTTTTGAGGCACGGACGGGCCGCGGCGGCGCCGCACGACGGGCGCGCTGACAAGGTTTGACTCGCCAAAGAGGCGCCGAGCGTGTACAATGAGCCCATGAGTGATCTTCAGTGGAACAGCGTGCCCCTCGAGGAGGAGGAGAGGCCGACGGTTGATCTCGCGGAGCTGCGCCGCATGGCGGAGAATCTGGATCCCGAGGAATACGACGAGCCCGTGCAGCTTTTTCTCGACGAGCTGATGGTGACGCGCGACGTCTCCGAGCTGCACCACGCCGCCACCATGCTGTTGCAGGATGAGGTGGATCTCGCTCCCGAGCTGGCGGAGATGGGGGTGGAGCCCGACCCGGCGCTCGTCGAGCTGCTGCTGGCGGCGGGGGCCGACCCCGACGCTCCGAACCCCTACGGGCGCCCGCCGCTGCATCTGGCGGCGCACTACGGCTATGAGGAGCTCGTGAACCTGCTGCTGGCGGCGGGAGCCTCCGTCTCGGTGCGCGACCGCGAGGGACGCTACGCGGCCGATGTGGCCGCCACGCCCGAACTCGCCGCCCGCCTCGAGCCGCCGCACCGCCGCCGCTCGGCTGACGCCGACGACGAGGAGCCCCTGCCCCCGGAGATTGAAGATGCGGATTACGACCCGGACCACGAGTGCCTCTGCGGCGACCACGGCCAAGTCAAGCACGGCGGATCCGCCGCGCAGGCCTGCGGCTGCCACGGCGAACACTACGGTGAACATGGCTGCGGGCATCACGGGGAGGAGGCGCATGAATGCTGCTGCCGCGAGCACGGCGAGCATGACTGCCATGGTGACCACGGCAGCGCCTCCGAGCATGACTGCTGCTGCGGCCACCACGGCGCTTCCGAGCACGGCTGCTGCTGTGACCACGACGGCGCCTCCCACCACGACGGCGACGGCAGCTGCCACGGCGACAAGGCCCGGGGCTGATGAAGCTCCCGAAAGGGCGATGACCCGGCCGAACGAGGCGAGCCTCAGCGCGGGAAGCCGACAGCGAGGCGTTCAATGACACCGCCCCGCCCTCCGCGGCGCCACGCGGCTGAGTTCTCTGCGCCCCGAGACTGCGATGGCAACCACTCGGCCGGAACGGCCTCAGTGCGCCGCAGCAACGCACCGCACCCAAGGTCACAGCCACACCTGAGGCTCCTGAGGCTCACTCCCGACGCTTTTGCGGAGAGCCGTGATTGACGCGCGGCGGGTCGCCCGCTGAGCGGAGGAGCGGATGCAGCCCCGCTCCGAGCCCGTTTCAGAAAAGCCCCCCGGAGGGCACGGCACCTTCCGCAGGTGAAGCCGGCCGGCCTCAGTTGAGCTCCCAGAGATCGTAGAGCTCGGGCGGCAGCGACGTGAGGTAGCGCGACGGCGGGCAGTACTGGCGATCATAGCCGCGGCCGTTGTAGCGCGGGTAGCTGAGGTAAAGCTGATCCTCGGCGCGCGTCACCGCCACGTAAAAGAGGCGCGTCTCCTCCTCCATCGCGGTGAGATCGCCGGACTCGAGCACGCGGCGATTCGGAAAGAGCCCCTCGCCGAGAAAGATGACGAAGACGACCTTCCACTCCAGCCCCTTGGCCTGATGGATCGTGCTGAGGGTGACGCAGTCATCATCATCCGGCACCTCCTTGTCCGCCTCGCTGAGCAGGGCGACCTGCGAGAGAAACTCGTCGAGGTCGCCGGAGCTGTCGATGGTGCGCGAAAGCTGAGAGAGATCCTCCTCGCGCTCCTCCCAGTTCTCGTAGGTCGAGCGCAGGTAAGGGCTGAGGTAGGCCACAACGCTGCCGACGAGCTCGGCGGGCGTCAGCTCACTGCCGGCAGGGTGCAGGCTGTCCATGAGGGAGAGAAAGGCCGCCCAGTACGGCCTCAGCTTCGGCGCCACGCGCACGGAGGCGAAGACCTCGCTATGCGGCTGCTGCGGGCAGCTCTGCCCGGGATGCTCCGTCTGCCAGGCCTCGAGGGCCTCATTCCAGGCGGCGAGCAGCTTGGCCGCGGTGGCGTCACCGACGCCGGGGAAGGTGCCCGCGATGCGCCGAAAGGCCACCTCATCGCGCGGATTGACGAGCAGGCGCAGAAAAGCGACGACGTCCTTGACGTGGGCCTGTTCGAAGAAGCGAAGCCCGCTGGTGATGCGGAAGGGGATGTGGCGGCGTGTGAGCTCCATCTGCACGTCGAGGCTGTGGAAGTGCGCGCGGTAGAGCACGGCGATGTCGCGGCCCGCAATGCCGGCGTCGAGCAGCTCGTCGATGCGGCGGGCCACGAAGGCCGCCTCCGTTCGGTTGTCGGGGGCCGGCACGACGGCGGGCAGCATGCTGCCGGCGGGGCGGGCCGAGCGCAGCTCCTTTTCGTAGCGCTGCGTGTTGCCGGCGATGGCGACGTTTGAAACCGCCAGAATCGCGGGCACGCTGCGGTAGTTCGTCTCGATGCGGTAGATGACGGCGTCGGGGTAGCGCTCGCCGAAGCTGAGGATGTGGCGCACGTCGGCCCCTCGCCAGGAGTAGATGCTCTGGGCATCGTCGCCAACGACCATGAGGTGCGCATCGGGCCCGCCGGCGATGAGGCGGATGATCTCCTCCTGCGGCGCATTCGTGTCCTGATACTCATCGACGAGGACGTGGCAGAAGCGGTTCCGCAGCTCGTCGCGGATGTTCTCGTGCTCGCGCAGCAGGCGCAGCAAATTGAGCAGCAGGTCGTCGAAGTCCATGCAGTTGCCCTGGCGCTTGCGCTCGGCGTAGGCCTCAAAAATCTGCCCGATGAGCTCCTGGCGGGATTCAAACTGCGGGTAATCCTCCAGCAACACGTCGAGCCAGTCGCGCTCGGTATTGGCGGCGAGGCTGTGCAGGCCGAGGAGCAGCTCGGCCTTCGGGAAGCGGCGGTCTCGGCTCTCCTTCGGGGCGTACTCGCGGACGAGGGCGCGCATGAGCGCCTTCTGATCGTCGCTATCCATGATGGTGAAGCCGGGCCGGTAGCCGAGCACCTCGGCGTGGCGGCGCAGCAGGCGGTTGGCGACGGAGTGGAAGGTGCCGCCCCAGAGGCGGTCGGCGGGGGCGCCGGTGAGCTGCTCGACGCGCTGGAGCATCTCGCGGGCGGCCTTGTTGGTGAAGGTCAGCAGCAGGATGCGCCAGGGGGCGACGCCCTGATCCAGCAGCCAGGCGACGCGGTAGGTCAGCGTGCGCGTCTTGCCGCTGCCGGCGCCGGCGATGACGAGCGCATGCCGCTGCGTCGTCGTCACGGCGGCATACTGCTCGGGGTTCAGCTCGGCTGCGTAGTCGCGCGAGCTGCGCGGCTCAACTCCCATGGAGTACTGCATCACTCGAAGTCGAGGTAGATTTCCGCGCGGCGGTTCTCACCGCGGATGTAGTCGATCTCCTGCTCGGAGTCGCCGCTCTTGTAGAGGCGGCGCGGCTGGCTCTTGCCCAGGCCCTCGGTGTTGATCTGCGAGGCCTGCACGCCGAAGGAGACCAGCGCCGCCTTCACGGCTTCGGCGCGGCGCTTCGAGAGCCCGAGGTTGTAGGACTGCGAACCGACGTCATCGGTATGACCGGAGATCTTGAGCGTGCCTTGGCTCTGCTTGAGCAGCTCGGCCACGATCTCCAGCTGGCGCATCGAGCGCGGCGTGAGCGTCGACTCGTTGAAGGCGAAGAAGAGCGCGAGCGAATCGCCGCCCTTCGGATTCTTGACGATGGGGAAGTAGCGCCCGCCCTCCGCCGAAGCGCTGCTCTCATACTCGCTGAGCAGGGCATCGAGGGCGACGTTGCGAACGCGCCAGCCGGCGGCGGTCTTCTCCAGCTCCAGCCCGATGTTGGCGGGGCGGGGATTCTGCTCCGTCACGAGGTAGACGAGGTAGCCGGCGTTGGTGTCGTTCTCGAAGGTGCCGCGGATGGGCAGCGAGGGACGCAGCTTGTAGTGGTTCTCCTCAAAGATCATGCAGATACCGGCGACGGTGGCATACGAGACGTCTTTGCCGGTGACGAGGTGCAGCGCCTCGGCCATGCGCCCGCGGCGCAGCGCGCCGACGAAGGTCTCGGAAATCTGCAGGGGGTCGGCATCGGCTGCCGGGGTGGCGCCCGAGGCAGCGGCCTCCGTCGGCACGATCTGCACGCGCTCGATGCGCGTCTTGCCGTCAGGCGTCGTCACCAGATCGACGAGAGCGTCTTCCTTGCCGCCCTCGGAGCGGAAGCGGTAGCGTGTCACCTTGCTGCCGTCGGGGCGGCGCAGGTCGCCCACCTCCTCCTGCGAGGCGTAGCGGTTGCGACTCATCCAGTCAGCGAGCGTCTTCCGCGCCTCCGGGTCGAGCAGGCCGTTTTTCTCCAGCAGGTCGAGCGCCTCAGCCCACTCGGGCATGCGGAGCGCCTCGCCCAGACTCAGCGCGGCAGCGTGTTCGCGGCTGCGGGGTTTGACGGCGGGAGCGGGGATCTCAAGTTTTTTGCCGCTGGCGGCGGCAGCTTGGCCACTGCCCTCCCCGTCCGCCGAAGCGGCGTCCCGGGGCGTGGTGACGGTATCACCGGCAGAGCCGCTGCCGGGTTCGGACGCTCCGGGCTTGTTGCCCGCCTTCGGGCCGGTGCCGGAGCCCTCGCGGCCCGCAGCACCGGGAGACGAGGACGAGGCGGAAGCTCCGTCGGCAGCCGCAGCACCACCGGAGGCATCGGGAGCAGCAGCGTCGCCGCCCTCAAGCGAGGACTGCGCGAGCTTCAGCATGATCGTGATGCCGACGCCGGCGGTCACGAGAAAGGCCAATAAAAACAGAATCAGTTTGCGTTTCATATAATGTTGAGGCAGAGGGTAAACTTCGAATGTTGATCAGAGGCGATGTTTGAAAATCGATCAGAAGTTGCTCGGGAGTTGATCAGGAATTGCTCAGAGCGATGCGCGTAGCGGCAATGTGGGGAAGGTGGACAGGTGAGGCACAGCGACAGGGGGAAGGCGGGGGCTCCGAGCCATCGTGGGCGGCGCCGAGGGGCTCAGAGGAAGTCGGCCGGAGAGACGAGAATCACGTCCTCTCCGACGGCAGGCTGCCCCTTCCCTCCGGAATCTTGGGAGGAGGCGGGGGCGCCGGAGGAGCGCGCCGGGCGGCCTTCCGCAGCGCTCAGGTGAGCCGCCTCGCGGTAGCGCAGGCTGCGCAGCTCGGAGTAGGCGTCGGGAAAGGGAGGGGCGGGGTAATCGCGCAGCAGCGCGGCGGAGTCGAGGCGATTCATCGTGCCGTGAGCACCGTAGCCCGGCATGCCGGCCTCCGTGCAGCGCGACTCGATGGCCTCGAAGTGCAGGTGCGCCAGATACTGGCCGTCCGCCGTGCCCACCGAGCCGATGCGGTCGCCGCGCGAGACGGTCTGCCCGGGAATGACCCGGTCATCCGTGTCCTGAAGATGGGCGTAGAGCGTCTGGATCACGCGCCCCGAATCGGGAAGGCGGTGGGCGAGCACCACGACCTTGCCCCAGGAAGGCGAGGGGGTGCCGCAGTAGACGACAAGACCGCGCGCCGCAGCGCGCACGGGCATCCCGAGGTCGGTATTCTGCCCGCCGATGCCGTTGAGGTCCATGCCGGCATGCTGCCCGCCGCGCTTCTCGTTGGGTGAGCCGAAGGGCTGGGCATCGTAAATCATCGCGCCCTGCGTCGTGCCGCAAGGCCACTCAAAGCCGTCGATCAGGGGCGTGCGCACCACCTGCTCGGGCGTCAGCAGAATCAGCCCGCCGATGAGCGGCTCCGGCATCTGCCCGAGCGCCACATCGGCGTCGTAGATCTGGCGCCCCGCCTGCGCGACGCCCTGCCCGGAGGACGATTCAGCCCCGTTTCCCGAGGCCGGAGCGGAGGCTGAGCCGCGCGTTCCGAGCCAGCCCAGCGCAATGATGCCGGCGCCCAGCAGGGCCAGAAAGAGCCAGCGGCCCGGACTGATGCGGAACTGACGTGCCATACGCGCGGCATTATACGGGCATAACGCGCGTATGGCAAGCAAAATACCCAACCGACCGCGACAGCGCCGCGCGGCCTCCCCTGAGGCCTCGATTTCCGCCTGTCTCCGCCGAAGTCTTTGCCCCGTTCCCGTTTGAATGCATGCACGGCCCCTCGGTGTGTCACCTGTTCTCGAGTGAATCACCGCCGAGTGAATCACTGCTCTCCCGCGGAGGCCTCCTGTTTCCGATTGCAGCCCCGCGACCTTCCCGATCCGCATCCCGGTTCCCGAGCCCCGACATCTCCGGCGCAGCCCCCTGTTCCCGACTGAAACGTCGTGCCCCACCTGCTCCGCCTCCCGGTTCCCGAGTGAAGCCCCGACCTCCCCGGCGAAGCCCAGCTGTTCCGCGTTAAAATTCTGCGCACCGAGAGCCCGACTCCCCTCGCACACCGGAGCCCGCCTGTTTCCGCACAAAGCCCCTCAAAGCTCCTCATCTTCCGGGGCGAGTCCCCCTTGTTTGCGGACGCGGCTCCAACTGTTTCTACTTGTTATAAAAGAATCCCCTCAAGTTCCCGGTCTCTGTTCACGACGATGAAACGAGACACCCTCCCCTGCATTCTGCTGGCGGCCCTGGCCCCGCTGGCCTCTGCGGCTGACGAGCTCAGCCCCTACATCGACAGCGCCTTCGGCTGGAACGCCGGCCCGCTCAAGCAGAGCGACGTGCCAAGCAGCCTGAGCAAGGGCCTGCCCGCCGCCCAACAGCACAGCCGCCGCCAACCGGGCGTGCCGACACCGCCGCCCATCCTGCAGCAGATTCGGCAGAGCCATCAGGGCATGCGCGTCGGCGACTGGGTCTTTTTCCCCGACAGCCCGCAAAAGTTCATGCCCTACCTCGACGGCATCTTCGTTCCGGGCAACACCTGCGCCGAGCCCTGCGGCTTCATCAGCAGCGATCCGATTTCCCTCTCCGCCCAGCGGTTCAAGAGGAGCCTCTCCGGCATCGGCCTGCAATACGACCTGACCATCAGCGGCAACTATACCCGCATCACGCCGCAGCCCGAGACCGGTGTGCGCCGCCACTTCGCCAGCATGAACAACTGCCTCACGGGCACGTGGTTTCTCGCCAAATCCAGCGACAACGGCAGCGGCGTGTTTCTGACCTTCGAGGCCGACTGGGGCAAGGGCTTCAACTTCAATGAAAATTGGAGCAGCGCCCAGCAGAGCATCGGCTCGCTGAGCAACCCGCAGGGCAGCCTGCGCGGCGGGCATCAGATCTTCGTCCCCAACCTCGCCCTCGGCACCAGCCTCTTCGACGGCCAGTTCGTCTTCATGGTCGGCACGCTCGACGTCTCCAACTACCTCGATCAGAACGCCTACTCGGCCAGTTGGAGCGGCAACCTGATGAATCAGTCCTTCAACTACAACCCCAGCCTGCCGCTGCAATGGGCCAACTGGGGCGTGCTGACGGCCTGGCAGCCCACCGAGCACTTCTACCTGATGTATGCGGGCACGAGTGCGAACACGCCCGTGAACCACAATCCCTTCAACCACATCACGAGCGACAACTGGCTGCACGTCACGGAGATGGGCTTCATCTTCGACGACGTTCTGGGCATGGGGCCGGGCACCTACCGCTTCCAGTACACCATCACCTCCATCGACGGCCAATGCGGCTCGGGCGCGGCCATCAACTTCCAGCAGCAGCTCGGCCGCAACTCGCGGCTCGGCTTCTTCACGCGCTGCGGCGTCATGGATGAGCAGGCGGCAGCCGTCACCGGCGTCAAGGAAGCCGTGACGGCCGGCGTCGTCCTCCAAGCTCCCTTCACCCAAAGGGGCTGGGGCAGCAAGAGCAACCGCGACCAGCTGGCCCTGGGCTTCCTCTGGGAGCGCGCGGCGGACAGTGAGCAACCCTGCCGCTACGGCAGCGAGTACGGCATCGAGCTGAGCGCCGTCGCCCAGATCACGCCGACCTTTTACCTGCAACCCGACATCCAGTACATCATCCACCCCGTGCACAACACCGACAAATCGGGCGAGTGGGTCTTCCAGATTCAGGGCGTCTTCACCTTCTGATAGACGGGAGTCTTCATCCTCTGACGGAGCTCCCGACGCAGGACCTCTCAGCTCCGGCAGCGCGCTCTTCTCGACCCTGACAGCACGCCTCGTCTCGACCCCCGGCAGCGCGGGCTTGTCAACTCTAGCAGCGCGACCCTTCTCAACTCTAGCGACGCAGGATTTTGCAACCCCGGGGTGCGGGGTTTCTCAACCCCCGCTCCGTCAACGCCCCCGGCCTGTGTCAGCAGGCCGGGGGCGCCATGTTTTTCGCATTGACAGCGGAAGGTCGGGGGGCTACAATCCGTCGGACTGATCGACCTCAGCCTTTCCCCACGCTATGTACAACACCGATTTCAAAAACAGACTGGTTGCAGACCTCGAGGCGATGAAAACCGCGGGTCTGTTCAAGCAAGAGCGCTACATCAACACCCCGCAGTTCTCGGAGGTCGGCCTGCGCGACGGCAGCCGCGTCATCAACATGTGCGCCAACAACTACCTCGGCCTCGCCAACAACCCCGTGCTGGAGGAGACGGCGCGCGAGGCGATCAATCGCTGGGGCTTCGGCATGGCCTCCGTTCGCTTCATCTGCGGCACGCAGACCCTGCACCGCACGCTTGAGGAGCGCCTGAGCGCCTTCCTCGGCACGGAGGACACCATCCTCTTCGGCTCCTGCTTCGACGCCAACGGCGGTCTCTTCGAGGCGCTGCTCGGCAAGGAGGACGCCATCATCTCCGACGCGCTCAACCACGCCTCCATCATCGACGGCGTGCGCCTCTGCAAGGCCGCCCGCTACCGCTACAAGAACAACGACATGGAGGACCTTGAGGCCAAGCTGCGCGAGGCGCGCGACAACGGCGCCCGCACCATCCTCATCTCCACGGACGGCGTCTTCTCCATGGACGGCATCATCGCGAGCCTCGACAAGATTCACGCGCTGGCAGAGAAATACGGGGCTCTGGTGCACTTCGACGAATCGCACGCCACGGGCGTTCTCGGCAAGCGCGGCCGCGGCACGCATGAACACTGCGGTCTCTTCGGCAAGATCGACATCACGAGCGGCACCTTCGGCAAGGCGCTCGGCGGCGCTTCCGGCGGCTACGTCTCGGCCCGTCAGGAGATCATCGACACGCTGCGCCAGAAGGCTCGCCCGTACCTCTTCTCCAACAGCGTCATGCCCGCCATCGCCGCGACGACGATCAAGGTGCTCGACATGCTTGAAGCCTCCACCGAGCTCACCGAGCGCGTTCAGCACAACGCCGCCTACTTCCGCAAGGGCATGGAGCAGTGCGGCTTCAAGCTGGCCGGCGCCGGGCACGCCATCGTTCCCGTCATGATCGGCGACGCCGCTCTCTCGCAGAAGATGAGCGACCGCCTGCTCGAGCTGGGCGTCTACGCCATGGGCTTCTTCTACCCGGTCGTTCCCAAGGATCAGGCGCGCATCCGCACGCAGATCTCGGCGGCTCACACCGAGGAGCAGCTCGACCGCGCCATCGACGCCTTCGCCACGGCCGGCCGCGAGCTCGGCCTCATCAAGTAAGTCCCGCAACGGTAACTTTGTTCTGCGGCGGCAGCCCGGCATCCGGGCTGCCGCCCTCCGCAGAGCCTCTACCTCTCCCCTCCTTTCCTCCCCTCCCTGCCGTCCCCGCATTCCGTCGGGAAGCTCCTCTGAAACGGCGCCGCTGTTCCCTTCCCCCGGACAAGCCCTTCGAAGCCACCGGGCAAGCGCTCGTCAAGCTCCCGTCAAGCTCCCTCGGGAAGTTCCCGGCCTCCCTCTTTCCTCCCTCCGGCTTCGCGCCGCTTCATCCTCCGCCCCCGGATCTCTCGGTCCTCTCTTTACCCCCCACCCCCCCCGCCTTCCGGGCCCAAATCTCCCTTTTCCGGACACTCTCCGGATCATCCCGCCCCTTCCGCCGGCTCATTCCTCTCCCCTCTCGCTCATCCCCTTCGGTCCTTCGATTTTATCGAAACACACGAGCGTCCCCTTCCCCCTCTTCCTCGTTCTCTCTCCGGAGACTTTTTCTCTTCCCCCCGAACCCGCTGCGCACCGCCGCCATGTACACCAGCTTCTTTGACATCTTCTCCATCGGCATCGGCCCCTCCAGCTCGCACACCATGGGCCCCATGCGCGCCGCCGCGCGCTTTGTAAGCCACCTGCGCGAACAGGGCTTGCTCGACCGCACGGCGCGCGTTCACACCCGACTCTACGGCTCGCTGGCCCTCACCGGCGAAGGCCACGGCACCCCGGGAGCCATCGTCTACGGGCTCATGGGCGAAGACGCCGAGACGCTCGACCTGCACGCCGACCACCTCGGCAGCGTGCAACGCAGCGGCACGCTGGTGCTCGGCGGCAAAACAAGCATCCCCTTTGACATCGCGACGGACATCGAGCTCTGCAAGAGCATCACGCTGCCGCAGCATCCCAACGGCATGGAGTTCACCGCCGAAGCCGACGACGGCTCCACCTTGCTCTCCGAGCGCTACTTCTCCATCGGCGGCGGCGCCATCCGTCGCGAGGATGAAATGGAGAAGCAGCCGGAGAACGCCCCCGACGTGCCGCACCCCTTCAGCACGTGCAGCGAGCTCATCAGCATCTGCGAGCGCGAAAAACTGACCATCGCCGGGCTCATCCACAACAACGAATGCGCCCTGCGCCCCGCCCCCGTCGTCTGGCACGGTCTCCAGCATATCACCGACGTCATGAATGACTGCATCGAGCGCGGCATGGCCGCCCAGGGGCAACTGCCCGGCCCCCTGCACCTCGTGCGACGTGCCCCGCAAATCTACCGCCGACTCGAGGAGAAATTCCGCCGCAACAGCGAGGACTCCCTCGTCATGATCGACTGGATCAACCTCTGGGCCTTCGCCGTGTCGGAGGAGAACGCCGCCGGCGGCCGCGTCGTCACCGCCCCCACCATGGGCTCGGCGGGCGTCCTGCCCTCCGTCATGCGCTACTTCAGGCGCTACGGCTACAAGGAATCGCCCTACACCGCCCGCCAGGGCACCGACATCATGCTGCTGACGGCCGCCGCCATCTGCAACCTCTACCGCAACAACGCCTCCATCAGCGGGGCCGAAGTCGGCTGTCAGGGGGAAGTCGGCGTCGCCTGCTCGATGGCCGCCGCCGGCCTCACGGCGGCTCTGGGAGGTAGCTGCTCGCAGATTGAAAACGCCGCGGAAATCGCCATGGAGCACAACCTCGGCCTCACCTGCGACCCCATCTGCGGCCTCGTTCAGGTGCCCTGCATCGAGCGCAACGCCATCGGCGCCGTCAAGGCCGTCAACGCGGCACGCCTCGCCATGCGCGGCGACGGCACGCACTTCGTCAGCCTCGACAGCGTCATCCGCACCATGTACGAAACCGGCCATGCCCTGCAAGCCGGCTACCGCGAAACCTCTCTCGCCGGTCTCGCCAAAAACGCCCTCACCTGCTGAAGAGGGCGCGGCGCCACCCGGCCCCGCCATGTACTCGGGGCAAAACGAAGCGGAAGCAGCCACCGACCGACACCCGGCAAGGTGCAACCGCGCAGCGCTCGGCCCGGTTTACCCGGCGCTGAACCTCTCAGCTCCGCCCCCCCAGCTCTGAACCTCTCTGCCCCGCACCTTCGGCCCCGAAGCGCTCGGCGCAGGACAGCTCGGCGCGGCTCTTCTCTGTCAGGCCCGGCAGCGCTCAGTTCTGCGGCGCGGGAGGCACGAGCGGAGACGGCCCCGCAGGCAGCGCGCGCAGCAAATCCTCCGCAAAGCCCGGCGCGGCAAACACATCATTGTGATCGCAGGGATAGCTGCGATACAGATGATCGCGGTTGAAGGCCTCGCGCAGCTTCTGCGTGTGAGGCGGGCGCACGATGCTGTCCTGCTCGGCGGCCAAAATCACCAGCGGGCAGCGAATTCCCGGAGCTGCTACCGCCGAATCAAAGCGATCCCGCAGCACCAGCCGAGGCAGCAGCGGCACGAAATCGCAGGCCACCTCCACCAAGCTGTCAAAGGGGCAAACCAGCACCAGCGAGCTCAGCGGACGCCGCGCGGCCAGCTGAACGGCCACCCCCGAGCCCAGGCTGAAGCCCACCGCCGACACCGCCGCAGGATGCCCGCCCAGCTGAGCCACCGCCCAGTCATAGGCGAGGCAGGCGTCGGCCACCACTTTCTCCTCCGAGGGCTCACCCTCGCTCTCTCCGTAGCCGCGGTAATTGAGCAGCAGATAAGAGCGCGACGCATCCGCCAGCGGCACATCCAAAAAGCCGCCGATGTGCATGTTGTTGCCGCCGAACATCATCACGAGAGGAGCCTCGGGCCCCCGATTGAAAAACCAGCCGCTGAGCTTTGTGCCGTCCTCCATCGGCAGTTGCAGACGCGCCGCCCGGAGCTGCTCGCGAGCCTTGCCCGCATCCACCGCCTGCGACGCCTTGACCACCTCCACGCGCTCATCGCTCGGCAAATCGCCGCCGACGCTGCCCCAGAAGACCATCTGGCGCGACATACAGCTGACCACCGCCACCAAACAGAGCAGAATCAGCCCCACACCCAGCAAACAATAACGCCATCGGCGACTCATGGTGCCACTCTAGCAGCCCCCTCCCTGCGCGTCAAGGGAAAAAGCCCAGCGCCCGAGGCGAAGACACACCTGTCCCAAAGTTTCGAGGCGCAGTCATTTTGACTGCGCCTCGAGTATACAAAAAATGGAGGCTTGATTTTTCCCCGGCAAACCGTATGCTGGGGTTGCACAAAAATCAACAAACCTCCGTGGAAAATATAACCCTTTTTGCCCAAATTGCAAGGCTTATTCCGCGCTTCATCGTGGAAGAAGCCGCAAAAAAGTTCAAAAGCAACAAAGGTGCCTCCCGGCTCGACACGTGGACTCACCTCTTGAGCATGATTTTCTGCCACATTGG
>ERZ772860.276-NODE-276-length-48655-cov-14.602243_pt1 | contig 48655 bp, 41 predicted proteins | sample MGYA00511342_ERZ772860 | MGnify/ENA primary metagenome ERZ772860 (study PRJEB29015, sample SAMEA2737665) | human gut metagenome | biome: human gut; feature: human-associated habitat; material: faeces | place: China | collected 2012 ... | reverse complement strand
ATAAGTTTTGATATTGAACTGGGACAGATTATATGAGTATTGGGAAGGAGTGGTTCAGGTAAAAGATTATTGCTGCTGCGAAAATAGCAGGTGCAAATGATTTTATTATGCATATGCAAAATGGCTATGATACTATGATTGGCGAAAAGGGTGTTGGCTTATCAGGAGGACAGAAACAGCGGATTGCAATTGCAAGAGCTATAATCAGTAATCCTAGAATACTTATATTTGATGAAGCGACTTCGGCACTTGATTATGAATCAGAAAGTATTATTCAGAATAACTTACAGGAAATATGTAAGGGCAGAACTGTATTAATAATTGCACATAGATTGTCAACACTTAAAGATGCTAATAAGATTATGGTAATAGATAATGGCGAACTTGTTGAATTCGATACTAAAGAGAAGTTAATGAGTAACCAGGGACTTTATTATTATCTGTATAATATGCAGAAAGAGGGAAGAGTTTAATGAGAAAAGAAATGCTTAATTATGTGAAGAAATATAGTAGAAAAAGAGATAGAAACCTTAAGTATGATTTTATGCCTGAGCTTCTTGAAATAATTGAGAAACCGGCACATATAGGTGGAAAGGTTATTATCTGGAGCATATTTACATTGCTTGTAGTAACCATTATATGGGCTTCAGTATCTAAAATCGATGTCGTATCTACGACAGGAGGAACAGTTAATCCAAAAGGAAGTGTTATCAATGTTCAGGCTAAGCAGGACGGCGTGGTAAATGAGGTTCTGGTAAGTAATGGTCAGTATGTGCATAAAGGTGATATTTTGGTTAAAATAGATTCCTCATACGATAATATAGATGTTGAAAATCTGTCTGTACTTTCTAAAATAGCTGACAATGATGAGAAGATTTCTGAGATTGATAATAGTATTAAAAAGGCAGAGAATATTCTGGATAATAAAATACTTCATTCAGAAACTGATGGATATGTAACGAATATGCAGGAGGGACTTACAGGAAATGTCGTTGGAACAGGAAATGTTCTGATGAATATCATACCTGATAATACTCCTATGGAGTTAACCTGTTATGTGAAAAACAGTGATATTGCAGACTTGAAGATTGGTAAAGCGGCAGTTATTAAATTAGAGGCATATCCATATTCGGAATATGGTACATTAACAGGAAAGATAACTTACATATCGGCAGGCGCAGTATCAACAGATGAAGTTAAGAATGTATATGTTGTAAAGCTTGGCATAGAAAATAATAATGATAAGATTAAATTACTCCCGGGAATGACAGCAACCGTAGAATTTGATTTAGGAAAAAGAAGTATTATGAAATACTTTCTTGATCCTATAACCGGAGCTTTAAAAAATACAGCAAGGGAAAAGTAATAAGAATAATCTTATTATAATGTTATAATAATATGATTTAGCGACAGGCGTAAATTACATATTCAAGGACAATCTTATTATAATGTCATAAGAATACCAGCCCATGTAAGTCCACCACCAAAACCAGCTAAAGCAATAAGGTCGCCAGGTTTTACGGTTCCGTTATGTAATACCTCATCTAAGAGGATTGCAACACTTGCAGCTGAAGTATTGCCATATTTATCAAGATTAACAGGGAAAATATCATCGCTAAGATGTAATCTTTTAGCGGCAAATTGAATAATACGTTTATTTGCCTGATGTAGTAATATTTTGTTGAAATCTTTTATTTCTATTCCGGATTTTGTTGATAATGATTCAATAATTTCCGGGATTTTTCTTGTGGCAAATTTGAATACTTCCTGGCCATTCATTTGCACATATGGATAAGAACAGTCATTTTGAATAAAAGGGTTAATTAGTGGAGCATTTCCACAGGTTAATACATCGCCTTTACTTCCGTCTGAACCATGTTCTAAACATAGTATGCCACGTTTGTCTGAATGGGAAACACCTAATATGGCAGCACCGGCCCCATCACCGAATAATACACAGGTACCTCTGTCAGTCCAGTCAATTATTTTAGAAAGTGTTTCAGCACCTATTATAAGAGCATGCTTAATTAATCCAGAGCAAATGAAAGCATGGGCCGTCTGTAATCCATACATAAATCCGGTGCAGGCAGCATTTATATCATAACACATAGCATTTATGGCACCGGTTGCAGCCTGGACTTTGCATGCTGTACTTGGCATTTTTCCATCAGGAGTTAATGTGGCTACAATAATTAAATCTATATCCTCCGGTGAGATATGGGAGTCTTTAATAGCTTTTATAGCGGCTTTAATTGATAATGTGGCAGTTGTATCACTATTTGAAATTCTTCGCTCTGAGATGCCGGTTCTGTCAGTAATCCATTCATCACTTGTATCGACAATGGTGCTAAAATATTTATTTGTTACAATATTTGCAGGAACAGCAGAACCTGTTCCTAATATATATGATGTCATAAGCTTTCTCCGTTCATAAAATATACGTTATTTAATTATACACCGAAAATAAGGATATCTTGCATAAAAATAAAATTTTTATTTGTGAAATTATATGCTTTTTGTTTGTGTTTTAATCGGAGTTTAATGGTAAAATATTATTGACAGTACCAGTTAATAATATTACAATTCAATTTGATTAACTTAACGAGATTAATAGTCTTATGGATATTTTCAGGTATGTGAATCCGTTATGTAAAAATGCAAGATGGAAAATGAGTTTTGAAGATAAATTTTACATTAGTTTATTAATAGAATTTGCTGAGGCATAGATAAACCAGAAAGGAATTTTGAGATGGCAAAAAGACTTATAGATTTAGTTGATATTTCAAAATCATACGGTGACAATTTAATTCTTGATGAATTAAATCTGTATATAAGAGAGAATGAATTTCTAACATTATTAGGACCAAGTGGTTGTGGTAAGACTACGACCCTTAGAATCATAGGTGGGTTTGAACAGCCAGATAATGGAAAAGTTGTCTTTGATGGGAAGGATATTACAAAGCTTCCACCCAATAAGAGACAGTTGAATACAGTATTTCAGAAATATGCCTTATTTACACATATGACAATAGCTGAAAATATAGCATTTGGATTAAAGATAAAGAAGAAAAGCAAACAATATATTGATGACAAGATTAAATATGCTTTAAAGCTTGTTAACCTTGATGGATATGAAAACAGAATGGCAGATTCATTAAGTGGTGGACAACAACAGCGAATTGCAATAGCCAGAGCTATTGTTAACGAGCCTAAGGTTTTGTTACTTGATGAACCATTAGGAGCATTGGATTTGAAACTCCGTCAGGAGATGCAGTATGAACTTATCAGATTAAAGAATGAACTTGGAATTACATTTATATATGTAACACATGACCAGGAAGAAGCACTTACTATGTCTGATACAATCGTGGTTATGAATCAGGGATATATACAGCAGATTGGTACACCGGAAGATATATATAATGAGCCTGAGAACGCATTTGTGGCGGATTTCATCGGTGACAGCAATATTATCTCTGCTACTATGATAGAAGATAAAGTTGTAGAGATACTTGGAACAAAGTTCAAATGTGTGGATACAGGTTTTGGTAATAATAAACCTGTGGATGCAGTTATAAGACCTGAGGACGTGGAATTAGTTGAAAAAGGAAAAGGAATAATAGATGGCAGGGTCACACATCTCATATTTAAGGGAGTTCATTACGAGATGGAGGTTATGGCTAATGGTTATGAATGGTTAGTGCATAGTACAACATTTGAACCGGTTGGAACGGAAGTAGGTATAACTGTTGATCCATTCAATATTCAGATAATGCATAAGCCTGAATCAGAAGATGAGGAGGCAGTACCAATTGAAGAATAAAGAGAAAAAGGATAGGGCACTTAGCGCCTCATTCAAGAATACATTAATGGCGGGACCTTATATTGTATGGATAATTGCTTTCATAGTAATTCCGTTAGTCTTTGTATTCTATTATGGATTTACTGATGCAAATGGACATTTTACTTTCGATAATGTTGCCGTAATTGCACAGAAAGAATATTATAATGCATTGATTTTATCTATAATCCTGGCAGTTATAAGTACATTGGTATGTCTGTTGCTTGCGTATCCGTTAGCACTTATTCTTAGAAATATGCATATGAAGAAGAATAGTTTTATTGTATTTGTATTCATTATGCCGATGTGGATGAATTTTCTGTTGAGAACTTATGCATGGCAGGCAATATTAGATATAAATGGTGTACTTGATCATCTGTTGAATACACTGCATTTACCATATTTTAATATAATTAATACTCCGGCAGCAATAGTATTAGGTATGGTATATGACTTTTTGCCATTTATGGTTTTACCTATATATAATGTATTAGTTAAAATCGATGACAATACGATAAATGCGGCAAGAGATTTAGGAGCAGATTACTTCCAGACACTTAGAAAAGTAATTCTGCCGCTCAGCTTTCCGGGAATTGCAAGTGGAATAATTATGGTATTTGTTCCTGCACTTACTACTTTCGTTGTATCAGACATTTTAGGTGGAGGTAAACTATTACTTATCGGTAATCTTGTGGAAAATAAGGTTAAAGCAGATAACATTAATTTAGGTGCGGGACTTTCACTTATACTTATGATATTTATTGTTTTAAATATGTTATTTACGGCAAAATACGATAAGGGTGAAGGAGGAAATGTATTATAATGAAAAATGCAGCAAAGAAAATATACTTAGCACTTATAATTCTGTTTCTATATCTTCCGATTATTGTACTTATTGTGGCATCATTTAATGATTCTAAGATACTTGGAACATGGAAAGGTTTTACTTTTAAATGGTATAAACAGTTTTTTGCAAATGACTCAATAATGAATGCATTAAAGACTACACTTGTATTAGCAGTAATATCAGCATTTATAGCAACGGTGATAGGAGTAGTTGCCTGTCTTACCATAAACAGAATGAAGAAAGTGTCAAGAGCAATACTTACAAGTATAACAAATATTCCAATGTTAAATGCAGAAATAGTAACAGGTCTTGCATTTATGTTATTATTTATCGGAATTGGTGTATCGCTTAGTTTTTCGACAGTTCTTATAGCGCATATAACGTTTTGTATTCCATATGCAGTATTAAGTATTATGCCTAAGGTTAAGCAGATGGATAACAGTATGTATGAAGCGGCCCTTGACTTAGGAGCATCTAAGACATTAGCATTTTTCAAGGTTACATTACCAGATATAATGCCGGGTGTTTTGTCAGGTTTCTTTATGTCATTTACAATGTCATTAGATGACTTTATAATTACACATTTCACAAGAGGTTCAGGCTTTGATACATTGTCTACAAAGATTTATACCGAAGTAAGAAAAGGTATAAAACCAGAGATGTATGCACTGTCAACGTTATTATTTGTTACAGTATTTGTGTTACTTCTATTGATTAATAAGACACCGGCTAAGAAGAAAGTCGTAACGAAGAGAGCAGAAATTATAAATAAATGTATGCAATATGCGACAATCGTGGTGATTATAGCATTAGTTGCAGTAAGTACAGTATATTCTGTAAAGAATATATTTGCCGGGAACACATACAAAGAAGAAATATATGTATACAACTGGGGCGAATATTTAGATCCAGAAGTAATTGATATGTTTGAAAAAGAGACAGGCATCAAGGTTAATTATGAAGAGTTTGAAACAAATGAAGAAATGTATACAATAATTGCCAAAGGTGCAAGAACATATGATGTTGTATGTCCGTCTGATTATATGATTCAGAAAATGATTGAAAATAATCTGCTTGCAGAAATAGATTATTCAAATGTTCCTAATATTTCTAATATAGGTAAACAGTATATGGAAAGTGCAGAGGGCTTTGATCCGGGTAATAAATACAGTGTTCCATATTGCTGGGGAACAGTTGGAATTATGTATAATACTAAGATGGTAGATGAGAAAGTAGACAGCTGGTCAATATTATTTAATGATAAATATAAGAACAACATTCTTATGCAGAATAGTGTAAGAGATGCATATTGTGTAGCACTTTCAAGTCTCGGCTACAGTATTAATACTTTAGATGAAAATGAGATTAAGGAAGCCACTGATTTATTAATCAAACAAAAGCCTCTTGTACAGGCGTATGTTATAGATCAGGTCAGAGACAAGATGATTAAGAATGCAGCCGCAATCGGAGTTATCTATTCGGGCGAGGCTATCTATATGCAGAGAGAAAATCCAGATTTGGAATATGTTGTTCCAAAAGAGGGCTCTAATGTATGGATAGATGGATGGGTTATTCCTAAAAACTGTACCAATAAATCAGGAGCAGAAGCATGGATTAATTTCTTGTGCAGACCAGATATTGCACTTATGAATTTTGATTATATAACGTATTCAACACCAAATGATGCTGCAAGAAATCTTATAGAAGATGAAGAAATCAGAAACAGTGAGATTGCATTTCCAGATGAATCAATCTTAGAAAGATGCAAGGTATATAATTATCTTGGCAAAGACGGTGACAAGTTATATGATAAATACTGGACTAAGGTAGGTGCGGAATAATGAACTATGAAGAATCAAGAAAATATATACAGGACGCTTCCTCAAGGGGAAGTGTCTTAGGTCTTGACAATATTGTTAACTTGATGAATAAGCTTGGTAATGTGCAGGACAGTTTAAAGGTTGTGCATATTGCCGGGACTAATGGCAAGGGTTCAACTTCTGCATATATTACTCAGATATTAATTGAAGCAGGCTATACAGTGGGAAGATACACATCGCCTGCTGTTTTTGATTATATGGAAATGTTTACCATAAATAATATTAATATTTCTGAAGATGAATATGCAGTAAATATGACAATAATAAAGAAAGCAATTGATGAAATGGAAGCAGAACATATGACACTTCCCACATCATTTGAAATCGAGACAGCATTAGCTTATCTGTATTTTTACAGAAATAAATGTGATATAGCAATAATCGAAACGGGAATGGGCGGACGACTGGATGCTACTAATATAGTAAAATCTCCACTTGTAAGTGTTCTTACTTCAATAAGTAAAGACCATTCAAGATTCCTTGGCGAAACACTTGAAGAGATAACATTTAATAAAGCAGGAATAATTAAGAAAAATTGTCCGGTGGTAAGTGCGATTCAGTGTGATGAGGCGGCTAAGGTTATTAAAGAAGAAGCAATTAAGAATAATTCTAAGCTTATTGTATGTAATGAGCTTCAGAATGTAAGATTTAATAATGATAAAACATATGGAAGATATGTTGGAATTAGTAATGAGTTTAATATAGAGACATCAATGCTTGGTACGTTTCAGATACATAATATCCCTACAGCAATTGAGACTATATTAGCATTAAAATCAGAGGGTTTCTTTATATATAAAGAGAATATTGAAAATGGAATTAAAAATGCATCTATTAGTGGAAGATGTGAAAGAATAAATGATACACCTGCGATATATATTGATGGCGGACATAATCCGGGAGCAGCACTTAATCTTAAGAATACTCTGGAAATGTATTTTACAAATAGGAAATTAGTATATATAATAGGAGTATTAGCTGATAAAGACTACGATACAGTTCTGTCTGTTACGGGAGGTTTTGCAAATCATATAATAACTGTGACACCACCTGATAATGCAAGGTCATTAGACGGCAGAGAATTATTAAAGACAGTATTAAAGTATAATACTTCGGCAGAATATGCAGATGATTTAGAAAAGGCAGTTAATCGTGGCATTGAATGTGCCGGTGATGAAGGAGTATTATTTGTATTTGGTTCATTATCGTATTTAGGCAGAATTAAGGAAATAGTAAGAAGTAAGAAAGGATAAGACTTCCAATGATAGATAAGACAAAGATAGAAGAGGGTGTAAGATTATTGCTTGAGGGAATGGGAGAAGATGTAAACAGAGAGGGATTGCTAGATACACCTAAGAGAGTTGCTAAGATGTACGAAGAGATTTATGGTGGTTTAGAAGAAGATGCAGCCACACATTTATCAAGAACATTTACAAGTACATCAGTTGATATGGTAATAGAGAAAGATATTACATTTTATTCAACCTGTGAGCACCATTTGTTACCATTTTACGGAGTGGTGCATATTGCATATATTCCAGATGGCAAGGTCGTCGGACTCAGTAAATTAGCAAGAACTGTTGAGGTATTTGCAAGACGTCCACAGATTCAGGAACAGATGACAGCCCAGATAGCAGAGGCCATTATGAATTATTTATCACCAAAAGGTGTAATGGTTAAAGTAGAAGCAGAGCATATGTGTATGTCGATGCGAGGTGTCAAAAAGCCGGGAAGTAAGACTGTTACATTGCATGCTTTAGGTGAATTTAAGGATAATAAAGAGGCAAGGCAGGAATTTCTAGATAGTGTTAAATAGACACCTGCGGAAATGGAGATAGTGCGAAAGAATTGCACTGATGTGCCAATTCTTTCGCACAGCTAAATGTGTTGCAGGCACCACATTTAGCATTTATCGCAGAGCCAAATCTGACATTTGGCTCGCGATTCCTCCGGCACTTTATGCCTGTGGAATGGAGAAGATTATGAGAATTGGAAATAAGAATTTTGATGTTGAACATAAGACCTATATAATGGGCATATTGAATTGTACGCCTGATTCGTTTTCGGATGGTGGAAAATATAATGATATAGACAGAGCTATTAAACACGTAGAAGAAATGATACGTGATGGTGCAGATATAATTGATGTCGGTGGTGAATCTACAAGACCGGGTTATATAATTATACCTGATGAAGAAGAAATTGAAAGAGTAGTTCCGGTTATAGAGAAGATAAAGGCTAATTTTGATATTCCTGTTTCAATTGATACATATAAGAGCAAGGTAGCAGATGCAGCAGTAATAGCAGGCGCAGATCTGGTAAATGACATCTGGGGATGTAAGTATGATAAGAAGATTGCAGATGTTATAGCAAAGAGAGATGTTGCGTGTTGTCTTATGCATAACAGAGATTTAGAGAAGAATCCTTATGGAAATGATGTAATGTATGATGTGTTAACTGATTTACAGGAAAGTATAGATATTGCACTTAAAGCAGGAGTTGCGAAGAACAAGATTATTACTGATCCGGGAATAGGCTTTGGTAAAACATTGCAGGATAATCTTAATGTTATGAATAATGTGGACTGGCTTAAGGAATTAGGATACCCAATATTATTAGGAACTTCTAAGAAGTCGATGATTGGACTTACTCTAGATGTACCAAAAGATGAGCGGCTAGAGGGAACACTTGTTACAACAGTTATGGGCGTTATGAAAGGTTGCGCATTTATAAGAGTTCATGATGTATTAGAGAATAAGAGAGCAGTTGTTATGACAGAAGCAATATTGTCGGCATAACAAGTTGCTGCGGAAAAGTGTGAAAAATAATGCCGGTGCGATTATTTTTCACACAGCTAATTGCTTGCAAAAGCAATTAGCATTATATGGCAGATGAGAAATCGCCTACGCGAATTTCTCATCGCCGCTTCGCAAACAAGTTGCTGAGAAAAGTGTGAAAGAATTGTGCCGATGCACCAATTCTTTCACACAGCTAAATGTGTCGCAGGCGTCATATTTAGCCATATCGCAGAGCAAAATCTGAAATTTTGCTCGCGATTACTCCGACGTAAACGTCTGCGGAAAAGGAGAAATAAGATATGGATAAAATTGTAATTAAAGATTTAGAAGTATTTGGAAATCATGGTGTATATAAAGAGGAAAATGTTTTAGGACAGAAATTCTTAGTAAGTGCCGAGATTTCATTAAGTACAAGAAAAGCAGGAATTACTGATGCATTAGAATTATCAGTTGATTATGGTAAGGTATGCCAGTTTATTAATGAATTTATGCAGAAAAATACATTTAAACTGATAGAGGCCGCAGCAGAACATCTTGTATTAGGAATATTTGCACATTTTGAATTAATACAGAGTGTTAAAGTTACAATTAAGAAACCATGGGCTCCTATAGGACTTCCACTTGATTATGTGGCAGTAGAAATTGAGAGAAGCTGGCACAGGGCATATGTGGCATTAGGCTCTAATATGGGAGATAAACTTAAATATTTAGAAGATGCTGTAAAAGCCATTGAAAATGATGTTAATTGTAAATTACTTAAGATTTCGGATATTATAGTGACAGAACCATATGGCCCGGTAGAACAGGATGATTTCTTAAATGGCTGTATGATGATTGACACACTTTATACACCACAGGAATTATTAAGATTTCTACAGAAGTTAGAGAGTGAAGCTAATCGTGTACGAGAGGTACATTGGGGACCTAGAACATTAGATTTAGATATTCTTCTATATGATGATTTGGTTACTTCAGATGATGAACTTACAATTCCACATCCTGAGATGCATAAGAGAACATTTGTTCTTGAACCGTTGAAGCAGATTGCACCAAATGCAATTCATCCACTCTTACACCAGAGAATACGCGATATGATATAATGGTGCTAATAAAAAAACAAGCGACACCGAAGGTGGCATTTGTTTTTTTAGCACCATTATCGAACGAACCTCCTGCGATAGCAGGAGATAAAGCACGAAGTGCGGGTTCGTGAGATAATCCAAGGTGAAGAAACAAGTAGCTGAAGGTGGTATTTGTTTTTTTAGCACCACTATCGAACGAACCTCCTGCGATAGCAGGAGAAAAAGCACGAAGTGCGGGTTCGTGAGATAACTAAAGGTGAAAAAACAAGTAGCAGAAAGCACATTTGTTTTTTTAGCACCATTAAGCTAATAAAAAGGAAAGGATATCACACAGGATTGTGATTAAGGTACAGACGTGAATCTAGATTTGAATGAGATAAGACAGCAGATTGATGAGATAGATTCATCAATTGTAGATATGTTTGAAAAACGTATGGAGTTATGTAAAAACGTAGCTTTATATAAAATAGAAAATGGAAAAAAAGTTTTAGATAAACAAAGAGAAAATGAGAAGATAGCAAAAGTAGTTGAATTGGCTGATAATGATTTTAATAAGCATGGTGTAGAAGAATTATTTACACAGATTATGGCTATAAGCAGAAAATTACAGTATCAGTTATTGAATCAGAATGGAAAAAGTGATGATATCGGCTTTAAAAAAGTTGATAAATTAGACATTCAGAATGCAACAGTAGTATATCAGGGTGTTCCTGGTGCATATAGCTATCAGGCTATGATTAATTATTTTGGAAAAGATGTTAATAACTTTAATGTTAAAACATTTAAAGAAGCAATGGAAAGCATAAGGGACGGTAAAGCTGATTATGCAGTACTTCCTATAGAGAATTCCACAGCAGGAAGTGTAAGCGATGTATATGATTTGCTGGTAGAATTTGATAATTATATAGTTGATTATACAGATGTTATAGTAAGACACGCATTGCTTGGAACTCAAGATGCTACAATTGATGATATTAAGACTGTATATTCACATCCACAGGGATTAATGCAGTGTCATAAGTTCTTAGAAGAACATAAAGAATGGCAGCAGATAGCACAGGCGAATACAGCAGGAAGCGCTAAAAAAGTTGTAGAAGAGAATATTAAGTCACAGGCAGCAATTGCCAGTACAGTTGCAGCAGAGATTTACGGATTAAAGGTACTTGAAGAAAATATCAGTTATAATGATAAGAATACCACAAGATTTATCATTGTAAGCAAGAACAAAATATATACTGAAGATGCTACTAAAGTGTGCGTATGTTTTGAACTCCCACATTCATGTGGTACATTATACAATATGCTTTCACACTTTATATATAATGGTCTGAATCTTACAGGTATAGAATCACGACCTATTGAGGGCAAGAAATGGGAATACAGATTCTTCGTTGAATTTGATGGTAAATTTGATGAAGCGGGAACATTAAACGCATTAAGAGGATTGACTGAAGAAGCTAATTCAGTGAAAATATTAGGAAACTATTAAAACAGAGGTGATATTGCATGAATATGAATTTAAGAATTAATGCAGGAAAGTTGATGATTTACAAGAATTTTAAACATCAGGAGTTATTTGATAACTTTGAATGGCTGATTAATAATGCTGATGATGAGTATTACAATGATGAGGACAAGATAGCCTTATTATATGAGTGTGTGAATGAATTGTTAGAACTGGCTAACTCTTACGGTTTTGAGGGAAATCTGTATCATAATTTTCTGGGCTTTTTACTGGCAAATAATGAGAATGCATTTTCTACATCATGTGAGATAATTGGTGCACCAGAGGGCAGTATTAATGGTATTGCGATACATGATTTTGAGATTTTCAAGCAGTTAATGGACTATGATATGACTGAAATAGATAAGGCTCTTAACGTAGATGCAATTTCGATGATTAGTGATTATAAAAATGGTGGAAGAACAAGTAAGGTATTCAATAAACGTGTAAGAGACAGAATATGTGAACTTACAAGAGAATTAGAGAAAGCAGCAGATGTAGCAGAGTATTATAAATATGTAACAGATTTCTATAAGTCATATGGTGTTGGTAAATTTGGCCTTAATAAGGCATTCAGAATTGTTGGAAATGAAGCAGGAGAAGCACAGATTGTACCGATAACAAGTATTGAACATATTTACCTTGATGACCTGGTAGGATATGAGCTTCAGAAGAAAAAACTTACTGACAATACGGAAGCATTTATTGAGGGCAGAAAGGCTAATAATGCATTATTATTCGGTGATAGTGGAACAGGTAAGTCTTCAAGTATAAAGGCAATACTTAATGAATATTATGATAGAGGACTTAGAATGATAGAAGTGTATAAGCATCAGTTCGGGGCATTATCTGAGGTTATAGAAACTATCAAGGACAGAAATTATAAATTCATAATATATATGGATGATTTATCATTTGAGGATTTTGAAATTGAATATAAATATTTAAAAGCTATTATTGAGGGTGGCTTAGGAAAGAAACCAGATAACGTGCTTATCTATGCAACATCTAACAGACGACATCTGGTTAAAGAGAGTTTTGAGGATAATGAGGGAATGTCAAGTGGATTACATACATCAGATACAGTTCAGGAGAAGCTTTCGCTTGTCGCAAGATTCGGAGTATCTATTTACTACTCTGCACCAAGCAAGAAAGAATTCCAGAACATTGTCACAACACTTGCAGAGAAATATAATATTCATATGGACGAAGAAAAACTCAAATTAGAAGCAAATAAATGGGAATTAAGTCATGGCGGATTGTCAGGAAGAACAGCACAGCAATTTATAAATTATTTACTTGGATTTAACACAGATGAAACTAAAAATTAAGAATAGGTATCTATAATTAGTTTGTTGCGGAGTAGTTCGTGGGTATCAAGTCAGGCCAAATTACTTTTTGTTTCGGACATTATGTCATAGGACTATTTGTTTCTGGACGTGAGCAGATAGTCATTAAGACATAAGTAAGTTTAATATAAGAGCTTGCAATATTTTTCTGAGATAGTCGTTTAGAAATGAGGTATTTATGTATAAATTGATAGCAGCTATTGATGTTGGTTCGTATGAACTAGAAATGAAGATATATGAGTTATCACCTAAGAAAGGTATAACTATGATTAATCATGTAAGACATATAATTGAAATCGGTAAAGATACCTATATAAATGGTAAGGTCGATTTCAAACATATCGATGAGGTATGCGAAATCATTTATGATTTTACAAAGATTATGAAAGAGTATCAGGTAGATGATTATATAGCATATACTACAAGTTCAATCAGAGAAGCAGATAATCAGGATATTATCTTAGACCGTATAAAAGTAAAGACAGGAATAGAGGTTAAGATTCTAAGTAACTCAGAACAGAGATTCTTAGGATATAAGGCACTGTCAGTACAATCTGAATTCTTCTCGTTTATACAGGAGGGAACAGCGATTGTGGATGTGGGCGCAGGTAGCATACAGATATCATTATTTGATAAAGATTCGCTAGTTACAACCCAGAATATTAAACTTGGTTCACTTAGAATAAGAGAGTTATTATACAGACTCAGTAATGACAGACAGCATTTTAACAGACTCATAGAAGAGTTAATTAACAATGATATACAGACATTTAAGAAGTTGTTTCTTAAGGACAGAAGTATTAAGAATATTATTGCTGTTGGAGATTATATCGGATATTTTGCAAAGGAAAATGGTAAGCAGCTTAAATTTATGAACAGGGAAGAATTTCAGAACAGATTTGAACTGATGATGAATAAAAATGCTGAGGAAATCTCTAAGGAAATCGGAATTACTGATGAACAGGCATCAATTTTAATGCCTTGTATTCAGGTATACAGTAAGTTAATTAAAGAGACAGATACGAATAACATATGGTTTGCGGGAGTGGACTTATGTGATGGTATTGTTGCAGAATATGCAATTAATACAAAGATGATTAAGATAGAGCATGATTTTGAAAAGGATATAATCAATGCGGCAAAAATCATATCAAAGAGATATAGGGCAAATCAGAATCACATAGCAATTCTTGAGAAAAATGTTGTGACTATATTTGATGCGATGAAAAAGTATCACGGCCTTGGTAAAAGAGAGAGAATATTGTTGCAATTATGTGCGATTCTTCATGATTGTGGCAAATATATCAGTATGAGCCAGCCGGGAGAGGCCTCATATAACATTATAATGTCATCAGAGATTATTGGATTGTCTCACAAGGAACGTCAGATAATTGCAAATGTTGTTAAACATAATACAGAGGATTTCTTTGATGATAATGATGAACAATATGAGGGTGATAAATCAGATTATCTTACAGTAATCAAGTTAGTAGCTATTCTGAGGGTGGCAAATGCAATGGATAGGAGCCATAAGCAGAAATTTAAAGATTCTAAGGCAGTAGTTAAGGATAATACACTTGTGATTACTACATATGCACATGATGATATAACACTTGAAAAGGGCCTATTTAAGAGAAAAGCAGACTTTTTCGAAGAAGTGTATGGCATAAAACCTGTATTAAAGCAGAAAAAGGAGGCGTAGACTATGGCAGTTCAGAATGATTATACTAAACCTGAATATTATAGGAACAGGGAATTAAGCTGGTTACAGTTTAATGAAAGAATTCTTTTAGAAGCAAAAGATAAAACTAATAGATTATTTGAAAGACTTAAATTCTTAAGTATAACAGCATCTAATTTAGATGAGTTCTTTATGGTAAGAGTAGCTTCTCTAAAAGATATGGTAGATGCAAAGTTTACAAAACCTGACCTTGCGGGAATGAAGCCAAAGGAACAACTAGTAGAAATATTAAAAGAAACTCATGGATTTATGGGAAAACAGTATTCTACATTTAATCGTTCACTACTGCCACTCCTTGATAAAGAGGGGCTTACAATATTAACAGCACATGAACAGATGAATGAGGTACAGTGTAAATTCGTAGATGATTATTTTGACGAAATGATTTATCCAATTCTTACACCAATGGCAGTAGATTCCGCCAGACCATTTCCTCTTATAAGAAATAAATCATTGAATATTTGTGTTCTGTTAAAGGGTAAAGATGAAGAGAATTATGCAACGGTACAAGTGCCTGCAGTAGTAAGCAGAATTGTGGAACTTCCATCAGATAATGGCAGAACAGTAATTCTGTTAGAGCAGATTATTGAGAGAAATATTGATAAATTATTCAGTAATCATAAGGTAATCTGTGCATATCCATACAGAATTACAAGAAATGCAGATTTATCAATTGATGAAGACGATGCAGCAGATTTATTAGAGGAGATTCAGAAGCAATTAAAGAAACGTCAGAGAGGCGAAGCAATAAGACTTGAGATTGAGGACAAATGCGATAAGAATATCATTAAGTTCTTAAAGAGAGAATTAAATGTCGGTGATGAAAGTATATATAAGATTTCAGGACCGATTGATTTAACTTTTTTAATGAAGTTATATGGTATGGAAGGTTTTGAGTACCTTAAAGATGAGAAATATATTCCTGTACAGTCAGCGATGATTAATGATGACGAGGATATATTTACACAGATAAGCAGAAATGATATCTTATTACATCATCCATATGAATCATTTGATCCGGTAGTAGATTTCGTAAGACAGGCAGCAAATGATGAAAATGTTCTTGCAATTAAACAGACTCTTTACAGAGTAAGTGGCAATTCGCCAATTATAGCATCTTTAGCTAAGGCAGCAGACAATGGTAAACAGGTAACTGTATTAGTAGAGTTAAAAGCCAGATTTGATGAAGAGAATAATATTCAGTGGGCTAAGAAATTAGAAAAATCAGGCTGTCATGTTATATATGGACTTATGGGACTTAAAACTCACAGTAAGATTACCCTGGTAGTAAGAAAAGAAGATGAGGGTATTAAAAGATATGTTCATCTTGGTACAGGTAACTATAATGATGCAACTGCTAAATTGTATACAGATATGGGATTACTTACCTGTAATGAGGCAATTGGTGAAGATGCAACAGCAGTATTCAATATGATTTCTGGTTATAGTGAGCCTAAACAGTGGAATAAATTAAGTCTTGCACCATATTGGTTAAGAGATAGATTTTTATATCTGATAAGAAGAGAAGCAATGTATGCAAAAGAAGGCAGAAAGGCATTTATTACAGCTAAGATGAATTCGCTATGTGATAAGGAGATAATTGCTGCTCTATATGAGGCATCAAGTGCAGGTGTTGAGATTAATTTGATTGTTCGAGGTATATGTTGTCTAAAGACAGGGATTCCTGGTATAAGTGAGAATATTCATGTGCGTTCGATTGTCGGAACGTTCCTTGAACACAGCCGTATATTCTATTTTAGCAATGGAGGAAATGAAGAGGTATATATGGCAAGTGCAGACTGGATGCCACGTAATCTTGATAAACGTGTGGAAATATTATTCCCTGTTGAAGATGAAAGATTAAAGACTGAAGTAATTAATATATTAAATATCCAGCTTGCAGATACTCTTAAGGCACATATACTTGTTGGCGACCATTACGAGAAGGTTGACAAAAGAGGTAAGGAACTGTTATCATCTCAGATGTATTTCTGTGAACTTGCGAAAGACAGAAAGAAGAAAAAGAACGAAAGCAAAGAGAGACTTTTTGTGAGTAGGGAGATGAAGGAGTAAACTTTTGAGTAGAACGAAAAAAGCAAAGCATAAAAAAAGGAATAAATATTGAAAAATATTGAAGGTATCATACCAATGGTGTGGTACCTTTTGTGTTGTGAAAAAAATAAGGCAACAAATACAAAATGTTAAAAATAATAAATAAAATGTTGATTTAATTCAATGGTTATGGTAGGATAGTAGTTATAATGTGAAAATGATGTGGTTTAAATAAAGAAATATTTTATTTGACAATATAGGATATATCCTATAAAATATAAAAGAGACAAAGGAGGAGTTAATATGCCGGTTATATCAAGATTTCATGGGATTACAATAAAAATGTATTTACGTCAGAAAGAACATAATCCACCGCATATTCATGCCATATATGAAGACTGTGTTGGAATGTTTTCATTAATTGATGGAGAAATGTTTGAAGGTGATATTCCGAGTAAGGGACAACAAATGGTAAAGGAATTTATTAAGCATTACAGAAGTAAATTGCTTGAAATGTGGGAAACACAAGATTTTGAAAAATTGCCACCTGTTGAATAATAAATAGTAAATGGAAAGGATTGATAAGTATGACTAACAGGATTGTATCTGTAAAAACAATGGAAAATATGAATTTGGTAGTATACTTCCAAAATGGTGTAGAAAAAAAGTACGATATAAGAAGGTTATACAATAGTTTTCCTCAATTAAGAGAATTAGAATCAGATAAAAGTTTATTTGAAAAAGTTATTGTTGATGTTGGAGGGTATGGAATATCGTGGAATGATGAATTAGATATAGATGCAGAAGAAATCTGGGAAAATGGCATTGAAACAGGTTCACATAAAGTTAGTATATTATCAAAATTAGGATATGATGTGGCAAGGGCAAGAGAGCTAAAACATATGACACAAAAGGAACTTTCAAAAATAACGGGGATATATCAGTCAGATATTAGTAAAATTGAAAGAGGTATTGCAAATCCATCTGTGGCTACATTAAAGAGAATTGCTGATGGAATGAATATGGAGTTAAAAATCGAATTTATAAATATTAAATGATGATTTAGGTGGTAATAATATTTGTAATGAGATTAGAATAAAACACTAATTGTGCTATATGAACAAGATAAAGCCAACAATTAGTGTTTTTTTCGTGCATGCCTTAATAGTAAAAATATTGCATTTTGAGTTAAAACTTATTATAATATTCTGATATATAGACTTTTGTACTTGTAACAGTATATAGCGAGAATCAAATATTGTAGTCTGATATAAAAAATCTAACAGAACTGAGGCGATACCATGAAGCAGGAAAATATTAGCACTGAACTCAAAGACACAGTAACATTAGAAGATAAAGTAGACGGTAAAACAGGAAAAAGTGACGATAGTAATACAGCTAATAATACAGAAGGTAATACTCAGGGCAGAATGGTCGACGGACATCTTGTTAAAGAGACGTCAGAGTTTGATGACCCTGATGAAATGTTTAACAGTCTTATAAGCGGAATTCATAAATATCATCCATCTACAGATACTACAATGGTTGAGAAGGCTTATAAGATTGCATATAATGCCCATAAGGGACAGAAACGTAAATCAGGAGAGCCTTACATTATTCACCCTGTTGCGGTTGCAATAATTTTAGCAGAATTAGAGTTAGATAAGGAAACTATTGTTGCCGGTCTGTTACATGATGTTGTTGAAGATACTGTTATGACAATAGAAGATATTACAAAAGAGTTCGGAGAAGAAGTTGCACTTTTAGTAGATGGTGTTACGAAATTAACCCAGTTATCATATGAGCATGATAAGGTAGAGCTTCAGGCAGAGAATTTAAGAAAGATGTTTCTTGCTATGGCAAAGGATATAAGAGTAATTCTTATCAAACTTGCCGACAGACTTCATAATATGCGAACAATGCAGTATCAGTCACCTGAGAAACAGATTGAGAAATCGCGAGAGACAATGGAGATATATGCTCCAATTGCACAGCGACTTGGTATTTCTAAGATTAAGATAGAGTTAGATGATTTATCACTTAAATATTTAGAACCTGATATTTATAAAGATTTATCAGAAAAAATTGCAATAAAACAATCAACAAGAGAGAAATTCATAGAAGAAATCGTATCAGAAGTCGGTGAACAGATTTCAAAAGCAGGAATAGAAGCTAAGATAGACGGACGTGTAAAGCATTTATTCAGCATTTACAGGAAAATGGTTAACCAGAATAAAACACTTGACCAGATATATGATTTATTTGCAGTAAGAATTATCGTGGATACGGTAAAGGACTGTTATGCGGCACTTGGTATAATTCATGAGATGTATAAACCGATTCCGGGAAGATTTAAAGATTATATTGCTATGCCTAAACAGAATATGTATCAGTCACTTCATACTACACTTATTGGTCCATCGGGTCTGCCTTTTGAGATACAGATTAGAACATTTGAAATGCACAGAACTGCTGAATATGGTATCGCAGCACATTGGAAATACAAGGAAAATGCAGAGGGTAAGAACCCACAGGAGACTGAAGAGGAGAAACTTAGCTGGTTAAGACAGATTCTTGAATGGCAGAGAGATATGTCAGATAACAGAGAATTTATGAGTCTGCTTAAGAATGATTTAGACTTATTCTCTGAAAATGTATTCTGCTTCACACCATCAGGTGATGTTATGAACCTGCCACATGGTTCGACACCTATTGATTTCGCATACGCAATCCATAGCGCAGTAGGTAATAAGATGGTTGGTGCAAGAGTAAATGGTAAGATGGTTCCGATAGATTACCAGATACAGAATGGTGACAGAATAGAGATTATTACTTCACAGAATTCAAAAGGACCTAGCAGGGACTGGTTAAATGTTGTTAAGAGTACACAGGCTAAAAATAAGATTAATCAGTGGTTCCGTTCAGAACTTAAAGAGGATAATATAGCAAAAGGCAAGGAAATGCTTGAAAAATACTGCAAGTCCAAATCGATTGTTCTAAGTGATTTATCTAAAGCTGAATTTACTGATAAAGTAATGCGTAAATATGGTTTCAGAGATTGGGACTCAGTACTTGCAGCATTAGGTCATGGAGGCCTTAAGGAAGGACAGGTAATTAATAAACTTGTAGAGGAATATGAGAAGAAGCATAAGAAAGAAGTTACGGATGAAGAGATTCTTGAGGCAGTTTCAGAAGCCAAGGAAAAACCTGTTGTATCTAAATCTAAAGGTGGAATAACAGTTAAAGGCATTCATGATGTTGCAGTAAGATTTTCAAAATGCTGTAGTCCTGTTCCGGGTGATGAAATCGTTGGTTTTATTACGAGAGGAAGAGGTGTATCAATTCATAGAACAGATTGTGTAAATATTCTTAATATGCCTGAGATAGAAAGAAGCAGACTTATAGAAGCAGAATGGCAGAAGTCTGATGATTCATCGGCTGGGAAAGATAAATATATGGCAGAAATTAAGATATATGCTAATAACAGAACTGGTATACTTGCAGATTTATCAAAGATTACAACCGAGCGAAACATTGATGTTACAAGTATGAATGTAAGAACAAATAAACAGGGACTTGCAACGATTTCTATGGCATTTGAGATAGGAAGCGTGGAAGAACTTAAGAAACTTGTTGATAATATGAGAAAAGTTGAAAGCATTATAGATATTGAGAGAAATTAAATAGGAGTTCAACGTGAAAAATCAAATTGATATGACGATTTTTCACACAGCTAAATGTATCGCAGGCGCCACATTTAGCTCTTATCGCAGAGCCAAATCTGACATTTGGCTCGCGATTCCTCCGACGTGAACGTCTGCGGAATGGAGTTTAGTATGAAAAATTTAGAAATTACGAAGATAATAGTCGGACCAGTAAGGACAAACTGTTATCTTGTAAGAAGAGTTGACAGTGATAAAGTTATAATAATTGATCCAGGTGATGAGGCTCAAGTAATTGAAAGAAGGATTCTTACTAAGACATTAAAGCCGATTGCGATACTTCTCACACATGGACATTTCGACCATATAGGTGCAGTAGATACATTAAGAACACGTTTTGGTATTAAGTCGTATATGCTTGAACAGGAGAAAGATGTAATTAGCGGCGAAGCAAATCTTGGCAGGGCATTTGGAATACCAACAACAGGACATGCAGATATACTTGTTAATGAAGGAGATGAAATAACACTTGATAAGATAACATTTAAGGTTATTCATACACCCGGACATACAATCGGAAGCTGCTGCTACTTAGTTGAAGCTGAAAAGGTATTATTTAGTGGTGATACACTATTCTATCATTCACATGGAAGGACTGATTTTCCAACAGGAAGTGAATCGGCAATTATACGTTCAATTACAGAAAAATTATTAGTATTAGACAGTGATATAGTAGTATATCCGGGACATGAAATGGATACTACAATAGGTCAGGAAAAGGCATTATATGATTTTTATTAAATATATAGACAAATTTGATTTCGAATACGATATACAGGGAATAGTAAGGTCATTTTATCCGGGCGAGGAAATGTGTACGGATAAGTCAGAACGATTAAATGAGGCAAGACTTATATTAGAATGTGCTTTTAATTCCGAAAGTTTGGAAATTAAACTGTTAGAGAAATTAAATGATACACAATTTAAGCCGGTAACAATTGAAAAGTTCAAGGCAGCAACAGACTTAAATGGTAAGTATGACCGTAAAGAGACTAAGAATATTCTTAAGAGAAAACTTTATGATATATTGCATAATTATTCGGGGAAAGAATTATTATGGGGAACATTATCAGGTATTCGTCCTACAAAAATAACTTCGGAATTATTAGAAAATGGAATGTCCGATGAAGAGGCAGTTCATTTTATGAAAGAGAATTATTATCTGTCAGATATTAAGGCAAAAGAAAGTGTGAAAATCTCAAGAAATGAACTAAATATTCTTGATGAGATAGATTATAAGAACGGATATAGTCTATATGTTGGCATACCATTTTGCCCTAGTACATGCTTATATTGTTCATTTACGTCTAATCCGCTTTCAAGATTCAGAAATAAAATTGACAGTTATTTAGATGCAGTCTGCAAGGAAATAGAGTTTTGTAAAAATGCATTTGCACATAAGAAGATTTCTACTATATATGTTGGTGGAGGGACACCTACGACATTAGAACCTTATCAGTTAGAAAAATTATTAGGAAAGATAGAAGAATGTTTCGATGTCCGCAAATTATATGAATTTACGGTTGAAGCGGGCAGACCTGACAGCATTACAAGAGAGAAGCTTGCAGTAATTAAGAAGCATGGAGTTACCAGAATATCTATTAATCCCCAGACCATGAAAGATGAGACACTTAAGATAATAGGAAGACATCATACTGTAGAGCAGTTCATTAATGCCTATAAAATGGCAAGAGAAGAGGGATTTGACAACATTAATATGGATTTTATATTAGGACTTCCTGATGAAAATGCAGACGATATAAGATATAATATGAAAATGGTTGAGGAGCTTAAACCTGACAGCCTTACGATTCACTCGCTTGCACTTAAGAGGGCAGCAAGACTAAATATTTTCAAGGACAAATATAAGGATTATGCATTTGAAAATAGTGAAGAAATTATGGAAATCACTAAAGAAACAGCCAAGAGACTTGATTTAGAACCATATTATCTGTATAGACAGAAGAATATGACAGGTAACCTTGAAAATGTTGGATATGCAAGAAAGTCAAGAGAGGGTATATATAATATACTGATTATGGAAGAGAAACAGACAATCCTTGCAGTAGGTGCGGGTGCTTCTACGAAAATGGTATTTCCTGACGGAAAGCGTATTGAGAGAATTGAAAATGTCAAAGATGTTGATTTATATATAGAGAAAATTGATGAAATGATTGAAAGAAAGAACAGATTTATTCAGGAAAATGAATGTTTCAAAAATGCTTCTGTTGAAGAAGATGATGATATCAATAAAGAAGATGATAATGATATCCAAAATGCTGCTGATGAAATTATAGACTTTAATATAAATTCTATACCAGAAGCATTGATGCATGGAATATGTGTAAGCAATCTTGCCTATGATATTGGCAAAGAATTAGGGTTAGATGATAAATATTGTAATATGCTTGCGATGGCAGGTATGGTACACGATATAGGAAAAGTTAAGGTATACGCATATTTATATGGTGGAGAGGATACCTTGAATGTAGAAAAATTAAAATATATAAGGATGCATTCTAAATTAGGATATGATATACTGTCTGAAAAAGGTTTTTCTAATGATGTATTAGATGCGGTATTATATCACCATGAGAATTATGATGGCAGCGGCTATCCGGAGAATTTGGCAGGTGAAAATATTCCGTTGTCAGCAAGGATACTAAGAGTCAGTGATGTATTTGCGGCATTAATATCTAACAGAACATACAGAAAAGCATTTGATTTCAATACGGCAATTGAACTTATGATTGATGAAGTCAAGAATTTTGACATGAAGATATTTCTTGCATTTATGCGAGTAATTCATAATGTTGATATAAATAAAATCACGAGAAAGGAAGATAGAGAAGAATGATTACACAGGCACCAAGAGGTACACAGGATTGGTACGGAGAGAGTATGCATGAGCGTACCGTAATTGAAAAAATATGTAGAGATGTAGCTAAAAGATATAATATTAAAGAGATAATTACACCTGTATTTGAACATACAGTATTATTCCAGAGAGGCGTTGGAGAGACAACTGACGTAGTACAGAAAGAAATGTATACATTTGTTGATAAAGGCGACAGAAGCATAACTCTTAAACCAGAAGGGACATCAGGTGCAATAAGAGCATATCTTGAGCATAATATGTATGCTGAACCTGCACCAACTAAGTTATTCTATGTAACACCTGCATTCAGATATGAGAAGCCACAGAGTGGACGTCTTAGACAGCATCACCAGTTTGGTGTAGAAATAGTAGGCTCGAAGAGTCCTATGGTAGAAGTTGAACTTATATCACTCGTATCGACAATTATAAGAGAATTAGGATTGAAAGATGCAAAATTACACATTAACAGTATCGGTTGTGCTAATTGCAGAAAGACATATAATGAAGCATTACTTGCATATTTAAAACAGCATGAGGATTGCCTGTGTGAAACATGTAGAGAGAGAATGGTCAAGAATCCTTTAAGAGTAATTGACTGTAAAGTAGAAACATGTAAGAAGATTGTTGCCGATGCACCAAGAACAATTGATTATCTTGATGATGAATGTAAGGCACATTTTGAAGAATTACAGTCTATACTTACAGCACTTAATATTCCATATGAAATCGATACAGGAATAGTAAGAGGACTTGATTATTATACTAAGACAGTATTTGAGTTCGTTAATTCAGAAGGCTTTACATTATGTGGCGGCGGAAGATATGACGGACTTGTTCATGAAATAGATGAGAAACAGGATATACCATCGGCAGGCTTTGGCATGGGTATCGAGAGAATCAGATATTTTCTTGATAAAGAGGGTGTTACGCTTGAACCTGAAGAACCAGTTGCATTATATGTAGGTATTCTTGGTAAAGAAGCTAAGGCTAAGGCATATAGTATTGTTAATAATCTTAGAAACAGTGGAATTGTTGTAGAAACAGATTATATGGACAGAAGTGTTAAAGCACAGATGAAATATGCTAATAAGATAGGTGCTAAATACACAGTCATTATCGGCGAAAATGAGATAAATGAAAACAGTGCTAATGTTAAATGTATGGAAGATGGAGAACAGACAAAGATTTCGCTTGACGAAATTGCAAATTTCATAAAAAGAAAGGAAGAAAAATAAAATGGCTGAGTCAATGAAAGGACTTAAAAGAAGTCACAGATGTACAGAATTATCTGAAAAAAATATAGGCGAAACAGTTACAGTAATGGGCTGGGCTGCTAAGAGAAGAAATCTAGGAAGTCTTATATTCGTAGATTTAAGAGACCGTTCAGGTATTTTGCAAATTGTATTTGATGAAAATGATGTTAAGGCTGAGGGCTTTGCTAAGGCAGAGACAATAAGAAGCGAATATGTAATAGCAGTAGAGGGAAGAGTTGAAAAACGTGGTGGTGCAGTTAATGAGAATCTTGCAACAGGTAAGATTGAAATAAGAGCAACATCATTAAGAATACTCTCAGAATCACTTACACCACCATTTCCAATTGAAGATGGTCTGACTGTTAAAGATGAATTAAGATTAAAATACAGATATCTTGATTTAAGAAGACCTCATATACAGAAAAATCTTATCTTAAGAAGTAAGGTTACAACATTAGTACGTTCATTTATGGCAGAAGAAGGCTTCTTAGAGATAGAGACACCTATACTTACTAAGAGTACACCTGAGGGAGCAAGAGATTATCTTGTGCCTAGCCGTATTCACCCTGGTAATTTCTATGCATTACCACAGTCACCACAGTTATTTAAACAGTTATTAATGTGTTCAGGCTATGACAGATATTTACAGATTGCTAAATGTTTCAGAGATGAAGATTTAAGAGCGGACAGACAGCCTGAATTTACACAGATAGATATGGAATTATCATTTGTAGATATTGATGATGTTATAGATGTAAATGAAAGACTTTTAGCAAAATTATGGAAAGAAATCTTAGGTGTAGAGATTAAGATACCATTTAAGAGAATGACATGGCAGGAAGCAATGGACAGATTCGGTTCAGACAAGCCTGATACGAGATTTGGTTTTGAACTTAAAGATATCTCAGATGTTGTTAAAGACTGTGGATTTTCAGTATTTACAAGTGCATTGGAAAATGGCGGTTCTGTTCGTGGTATCAATGCTAATGGTCAGGGATCAATGCCAAGAAAGAAGATAGATGCATTAGTTGAATTTGCAAAAGGTTATGGTGCAAAAGGTCTTGCTTATCTTGCAATCAATGAAGATGGAACATATAAGTCATCATTTGCTAAATTTATGACAGAGGAAGAATTAGCCGCCATCGTTGAGAGAATGGAGGGTAAACCTGGAGATTTACTCTTATTTGCAGCAGATAAGAATAAGATAGTTTATGCCGTACTTGGTGCATTAAGATGTGAAATTGCTGATAAATTAGGTTTGCTTGATAAAGACACATATAACTTCTTATGGATTACAGAATTCCCATTATTTGAGTATTCTGATGAAGAAGAAAGATATGTTGCAATGCATCACCCATTCACAATGCCAATGGAAGAGGATCTTGATTTAGTAGAAACAGATCCGGGTAAAGCAAGAGCTAAAGCATATGATATCGTACTTAATGGTACAGAGCTGGGTGGTGGTAGTGTAAGAATACATCAGGATGATATTCAGGAAATGATGTTCAGAGCATTAGGGTTCACTACAGAAGAAGCATATGAGAAATTCGGTTTCCTCTTAAATGCATTCAAATATGGTGTTCCACCACACGCAGGTCTTGCATTTGGTCTTGACAGACTTATAATGCATATGGCTAAGGAAGATAATATTCGTGACGTAATCGCATTTCCAAAGGTTAAAGATGCATCTTGTCTCTTAACTGATGCACCTAATGTAGTTGACCAGAAGCAGTTAGACGAATTATATATTGCAAGCACATATAAGGAAGATAAAGATAAAGAAGCTGAATAAGAAATGAAGAAATTTATATTAATATATCTGATAGTGATTAATATCATTGCATTTGCAATGATGGGAATTGACAAAAGTAAAGCTATTAAGAGAAGATGGCGTATTCCGGAAAAATCGTTATTTCTTTCAGCTATATTAGGTGGAAGCATCGGAGCAATTGCAGGAATGCAGTTATTCAGACATAAGACAAAGCACACTAAATTCGTCATAGGTATGCCTGCGATATTAATATTACAGATTGTGATAATTGTGGCTGTATCTACGACAGGTTGTGGAAAGAGCAGTAATAATAATGGCAGTTCTGTGGATAAAACAGTATATGAGATTAGTGGTGATGGCTCATTTATGCCGACAGGCTTCAGTCTGGCTGGTGAAAGTTTTGAATTACCATGTACACTTGATGATTTTGCGAAGATTAATTATGTGGTAAATGCGGACTTAGGTGTATTTGATATATCAGATTTACAACCCGAAGAGGACGAGAGAATGATTCAGCTTATTGAGAATTATGATACTATAAATATCTATCTTAGGAATGACAGTGATACGGTTAAAAGTATACAGGAATGTCAGGTATATGGACTAAGAATTGCAGATAATGTGTCAGACGATACGAAAACAGATGATAAATCAGAGAATTCCGGCTACAGAGATTTTAAACTTTCTAACGGAATAGGATTAGGCATACCATTTGAGGCAGTAATAGAGTTCTATAAAGACAGGGAATGTGAAGTTGACAATGGAGAATTTCCAGAGTTATCTTATACTGAAAATGGAATGACTATTACTTATGATGGATTAGACGGCGTAGTTAAGGGAATTTCAATCATTCCGTCTTAGATGCCAGCCTAACAATAATAATTTTTCATATAACAGACCTACAGTAAACCATGCAGGGGCATAATCCAGACGGATTATGCCTTTTATATTATATTTGGCTTTGCTATAATCCCAAGGACAAATATTATGCTTTTTAAGATTTAATCCACTTACATATTCAACTACAAAGATTAATCCTGTATATATACAGCCACGAAAAAAGAAATTAAGATTCTTAATTAATTTACTGATAGGTTTAATTAAAAAAGCCATACCATAAATTGGAAACATAATAAGTGACGTATTACAAGATAATTTTTTATCGTTATTTAGAAAGTTAATCATACCTGTCCATACTACCTCTAAACACCAGCCGGTAATTCCGCATTTAATAAAATCACTTTCATTTTCATATACTTTATTTAGAATTTTGGTATTATTATTCATACTAATCTCCATTCTGCAGACGTACTTGCCGGAGAAATCCGCTTATATATTTTTAAGAACAAAATATTTACTATGGTAAAAGTATGGATTATTTTAGAAAGTTTATACCTTATATTTGTATACATTTGATATTTAAAACTCAAACTTAGCACATATATATCGTAGCATTATCCATCTGTTAAAGTAAATTTGACAGATATAAATATCGAAATACCTTGTAAGAATTGCGTAAATTTGTAAGATATCTTTTTTCGGCTCAAATTTTGTGTACATTCAACAGACATACACTTAAGCCGAGATGTCCGTCTATGACACACGCTTTCATAATTCCTTTATCTAGTGCAAGTAAATGCCGTCAAGTGTATGGCATTGAATGAACTCAAATAATCAAAAGAGCCGAAAAAGATATCTACAAATTAGCAATTCTTACAAAAGTTTCGATATTTATATATGCAAATTCGCTTAATACAGATGATTTGATTCTATTATATATGTGCTAAGTTTGAGTTTGAAATCTAAAAAACCTATAAAATCTAAAGTGGCAACTTGCAATAGATTAAGAAATAAGATATACTATCAACTGTATGTTCAGAAAATGAACAAAGTATAATGTGCTATGAAAATAGAACGGAGAAATTATGAGTAAGAATTACAAATTAATAAATATGGATGGAAAGGCTAAACGTGGGGAGTTTACTACCATTCATGGTGTGATACAGACACCTGTATTTATGAATGTAGGAACAGCGGCAGCTATTAAAGGCGCTGTATCTACAATGGATTTACAGCAGATAAAGACTCAGGTAGAATTGTCTAATACATATCATCTTCATGTGAGACCGGGAGATGATGTGGTTAAGAAGATGGGTGGCCTGCATAAATTTATGGTATGGGATAAACCTATTCTTACTGATTCGGGTGGTTTTCAGGTATTCTCACTTGCAGGTTTAAGAAAGATTAAGGAAGAGGGTGTATATTTTAACTCTCATGTAGATGGCCGTAAGATTTTTATGGGACCTGAACAGAGTATGCAGATACAGTCTAATTTAGCTTCTACAATTGCTATGGCATTTGATGAATGTGCACCAAGTACCGCTGATGAGAAATATATAAGAAATTCAGTAGAGAGAACTACAAGATGGCTTAAGCGTTGCAAAGAAGAGATGAAAAGACTTAACAGCCTTGATGATACCATTAATAAACATCAAATGCTATTCGGAATAAATCAGGGTGGTGTCTTTGAAAATATTCGAAAAGAACATGCAGATATTATTTCAGAACTTGATTTGGATGGATATGCAGTAGGTGGTCTCGCAGTAGGTGAAACGCATGAAGAGATGTATAGAATATTAGATGAAGTAGTACCACATCTTCCTACAGATAAGCCAACATATCTGATGGGTGTTGGCACTCCTGCTAATATATTAGAGGCAGTTGACAGAGGTGTTGACTTCTTTGATTGTGTATATCCAAGCAGAAACGGAAGACATGGACATGTATATACTAACAGAGGTAAGATTAATCTGTTTAATGCTAAATATGAATTAGACTCAAAACCTATTGAAGAGGGCTGCGATTGTCCAGCCTGCAGAACTTATAGCAGAGCATATATAAGACATTTACTTAAAGCTAAGGAAATGCTTGGAATGAGATTATGCGTACTTCATAATCTGTATTTCTATAATACAATGATGGAAGAGATAAGAGATGCTATCGAGAATAACCGATATAAAGAATATAAGAAGCAGAAATTAGAGGGCTTTTTAGAAAATGATAATAACAAATAGAAATTATTTTAGGAGGAATTATTTATGAACACAGCATTAGCAATGTTAGCAGCAGAAGGACAAGCTTCGGCAGGACAGGGAATCGTTATGATTCTTGGATATGTAATCGTATTTGGTGCATTTATCTATTTCTTAATGATAAGACCACAGAAGAAACAGCAGGCACAGATGAATACATTATTATCATCATTAGAGATTGGTGACAGTGTATTAACAACAAGTGGTTTCTATGGTGTTGTAATAGATATTAATGATGATGTGGTTATCGTAGAATTCGGTAATAACAAGAACTGCAGAATACCAATGCAGAAAGCTGCAATCGTTGATGTAGAAAAAGCAGCAGATGGTATTGAAAAATAAAAACAAATGTATTATAATCCTAAATGGTTGATAAATGACTTATTGCAGTTGTTATTTATAGCAGGCATTTAGAAACTACAGAAAATATAATAGATTTATATTTATGTAGAAATATTTATATTAAAATTTATATGAGATATGAAGTCTTCAGGGCATGGTGAGATTCCATACCGGCGGTAAAGCCCGCGAGCTGATACATTTATGTAGAAGCATGATTCGGTGAGACAATTGTTAATTCCGAAGCCGACAGTAAAGTCTGGATGAGAGAAGAACTTAATATATGCAGGTAATGTGATACTAAGTACCCCTGATGACTAGGCAGTTTATAGCTATTAGTTGTCAGGGGTTTTGTTTTGTGCACACATTTTTCTATAAGGAAATGTCATGTAAAGTGATGTAATGACGTACAGTCATATAAAAGTAGTGCAGAAAAAGTGGCACAGAAAAGGCAGTGTATAATATCGCAATCGATATTTACAGATATGTATTTAAACGGATAAGGAGGATTGCAATGGACGAGAAATATATGAGAAGAGCGATAGAGCTTGCTAAGTCTGCAATGGGACATACTTCACCTAATCCGATGGTAGGCTGCGTGGTTGTTAAAGATGGAAGAATAATCAGCGAGGCTTGTCATGAAAGATATGGAGAATTTCATGCTGAAAGAAATGCATTGCTAAGATGCAAGGAAGATACTAAAGGCGCTGAATTATATGTTACATTAGAGCCATGCTGCCATTATGGTAAGACACCACCATGCACAGAGATAATTATTGAAAAAGGAATCAGTAAAGTCTATGTGGGCAGTATGGATAGCAATCCGTTAGTAGCAGGTCATGGTGTGGAAATACTAAGACAACATGGAATTGAAGTCGAATGTGGTATCTTAGAAGATGAATGTATTAAGATGAATGAAATATTTTTCCATTACATCAGTACAAAGACACCATTTGTAGCAGCTAAATACGCAATGACATTAGATGGTAAGATTGCAGCATACACAGGTGATTCTAAATGGGTTACATCTGAGCAGTCAAGACTTCATGTTCAACAGCTTAGAAAAAAATATTCAGGAATTATGGTTGGAATAAATACGGTTTTAGCCGATAATCCAATGCTTAATTGCAGAATAGAGGAGGGAGTTAATCCAGTAAGGATAATTCTTGATTCGAATTTAAGAATACCTGAAGATTGTAATATCGTTAATACCGCTAATGATATTAAAACAATTATAGCATACTGTAAAGGTGAAGAAGCTAAGCTTGAAAGATTAAGTGAAAAAGGCATCACATTTATTAAGACTAAGGGTGAAAGAGTTGATTTGAAAGAATTAATGATTAAACTTGGTGAAATGAAGGTAGACAGTGTGCTTATTGAGGGCGGTGCAAGTGTAAATGCTGCCGCATTCGAAAGTGGTATTGTAAATAAAGTGTATGCATATATTGCACCAAAGATTATTATGGGAGAAAATGCAAAATCTCCGATTGGTGGCAAGGGAATTGCACTTATGAAAGATGCAGTTAATCTAGAAGATATAACGGTAACAAATATAGAAAACGATATTCTTATAGAGGGATATGTAAGATAGAATATCTTCGGAAAGGATAGTGCGAAAAATCGAATTGATATGTCGATTTTTCACACAGCTAATTAGTATCACAGGTGATACTAATTAGCGCTTATCGCAGAGCCAAATCTGAAATTTGGCCCGCATTTCCTGCGATATAGAATATCTTCGGAAAGGAGAAGAGATGTTTACAGGTCTTGTAGAAGAAATCGGTACTGTTAACCGTATCAATATGGGAAATAATTCAGGAACTATTGATATAAAGGCAGGAAAAATTCTTAATAATACAAAAATCGGTGACAGTATTGCTGTTAACGGGGTGTGTCTTACGGTAACAAAGTTAAAAGGAGACACATTTGAAGCAGATGTTATGGCTGAAACCTTCAGAAGAAGTTCACTTGGTAAACTTAAGGCGAAATCACACGTTAATCTTGAAAGAGCCATGGCTGCAGATGGAAGATTTGGGGGACATATTGTATCAGGACATATTGATGGGACAGGAACCGTATCAGAGATAAAGCCTGAAGAAAATGCAATATGGTATACCATATCGGCTGATAAGAAGATTTTAAGATATATAGTCGAAAAAGGTTCAATTGCCATTGACGGAATAAGCCTTACTGTGGCATATGTTGATGATAAATGCTTCAAAGTATCTATAATTCCACATACGAAAAGTGAAACAATTCTTCAATATAAATCAGCTGGAGATATAGTTAATCTCGAATGTGATATCATTGGTAAATATGTTGAAAGGCTTATGACATTTAAAGCAGATAGTGAAAGCGGCAATCAAGACAGCAGTAAAGAAAGTAATGTAACATTAGAACTGCTTGCAAGATGTGGCTTTTAGGCATATTAATTTATAGAAAGGAATAACCACTGTTAGTATAGATATAAAATACTAATCAGATTATTAAGGTGAAAATAATGAAAGAAATAGGAACAATACCTCAGGCGTTAGAAGATTTAAAGAATGGTAAAGTTATATTAGTTATCGATGATCCTGACAGAGAAAATGAGGGAGATTTGATATGCGCAGCAGAATTTGCAACACAGGAAAATGTTAATTTTATGGCATCTGATGCAAAAGGACTTATCTGTATGCCAATGAGCAAAGAATGGTGTCAGAAGCTTGATTTACAGCAGATGGTAAGTGTAAATACTGATAATCACTCTACTGCATTTACGGTTTCAATAGACCATGTAGATACAACAACAGGTATCTCAGCATATGAGCGTTCATATACAGCAATGAAAACAGTAGAAGATGGTGCTAAGCCTGAAGATTTCAGACGTCCTGGTCATATGTTTCCACTTGAAGCAAGAGAGGGTGGCGTATTAAAAAGAGCAGGACATACAGAGGCTACTGTAGATCTTGTGACATTAGCAGGGCTTAAACCGGTTGGTTTATGCTGTGAAATAATGCGTGAAGACGGAACAATGATGAGAACAACAGAATTGTTACAATTTGCTGATGAACATAATCTCACAGTTATTACAATTGCAGATTTGATTAAATACAGATTAGAAATGGGTGGACTTGTTAAGAAAGAGGCAGAAGCAAAACTCCCAACTAAATATGGTGAATTTGTTATACATGGATATGAAGAAGTATTGACAGGACATCACCACGTTGCACTTACAATGGGTGATATATCAGACGGAGAGCCTGTATTATGCCGCGTTCATTCAGAGTGTCTTACGGGTGATGTATTCGGTTCAGCAAGATGTGATTGTGGCGAACAGTTAGAAGAAGCTATGAAAATGATTGCTAAAGAGGGAAGAGGAATTTTAGTCTATTTAAGACAGGAGGGAAGAGGAATCGGTCTTATTAATAAGTTAAAAGCCTATGAACTTCAGGAAAAGGGATATGATACTGTTGAAGCAAATGTTAAATTAGGCTTTGCACCTGATTTGAGAGATTATGGAATCGGAGCAGAGATACTATATGATTTGGGTGCAAAACATCTTAGATTACTTACCAATAACCCAACTAAGATATCAGGTTTGTCAGGATATGGAATTACAATTGATGAACGTATTCCAATTGAAATTAAAGCCGGTAAATATGATTTATTCTATCTAAAAACAAAACAAGAGAAAATGCATCATATGACAAACTATAAATAAAATTATATTAGATTAGAAAGAAGGAAAAAGATTATGAAGATTTTAGAAGGAAATGTAGTAGGCACAGGCGCAAGAATAGGAATGGTTGCAGCAAGATTTAATGAATTTATTGTATCAAAACTTGTATCAGGTGCAGAAGATGCTCTTGTTCGTCATGGTGTAGATAGTGATAGTATTACACTTGCATGGGTTCCGGGAGCATATGAGATTCCTGTTATAGCTAAGAAAATGGCAGAAAGCGGAAGATATGATGCTGTTATCTGTTTAGGAGCAGTTATCAAAGGTTCTACAAGTCATTATGATTTAGTATGTAACGAAGTCAGCAAAGGAATTGCCACAGTCAGCTTAGAAACAGGTGTACCTGTATTATTTGGAGTTATTACAACAGATAATATTGAGCAGGCAATTGAGAGAGCAGGAACAAAGGCAGGTAACAAGGGTTATGATGTTGCTTGCTCTGCAATAGAAATGATTAACCTTATTAAAGGTGGATTAAAATAAGAGAAACAAAACAACGGCGGCAACAGGGTGCGTGTGGAACGCCCGGTTAATGTGGCAGGAAACCTGAAAGTAGGAAATATGTCCATAGGATTTACGGACATCAGCTCAAATGTATCCGGGATTCCCCTTACCGTAACAAGAAACTATGACAGCAGGAATTTACAGTCATTAACCACCGCAGAGGGAATTGTAGAAAAAGCAGCATATAACCAGTTAAATCTTGTTACAGGTATTTCATTGGATGGAAATGAGCTTACAGCGTTTGATTATGATACAAAAGGGAATCTTACAGATATGGAGGATTCTCTTGGAAACAGCACAAAGCTTTCTTATGAAAAAGATGGAAAGCTTAAAGGCATTGCAGATGACATAGGAATGATACAGAGCCTTACTTATGATGAAAATGGAAATCCTGTATCCATGACAGATGGTAATGGTAACAATACAAGATACAGTTACAATGCAGACGGTGTATGTACGGGTGTAACCGTAAAAAGAACGGATTCTGACGGAATTCAGAGAGAATATACATCCGTATATACTTATGATGAGGCAGGAAATGTTATTACAGTTACAAGTCCTTCGGGTGAAGTGGCAGCATATGAATATGATTACCGTAATAATAAGACAGCAAGCATTGATTCGGAAGGCAGAAGGACACAATATACATATGACAGCCAGGACAACCTTACATTAGTGACATATCCTGACGGAACAACAGAGAGCTTTACCTATGATGCAAATGGAAATGCCCTGACATACACAAACAGAATATTTCAAAGCGTTTTGATATAAGTAAAATAGATTTTGATTTGCTGAAGAGGGAATTTTCTAAGGCTAAGAAGAAAAATCTCATGCTTATGGATTTATATGATTTAATTCAGCAGAGATTGGATCCTATGCTGAAAGAAAATCCAAGGCGCATTGATTACTATGAACGATATCAAAAAATCATTGAAGAGTATAACAATGAACAGGATAGAGCAAATATTGAGAGAACTTTCATGGAACTTATGGATTTAGCCAACAGTATGAGTCAGGAAGAACAGCGTTATGTTCGAGAAGGATTTTCTAGTGATGAAGAATTATCCTTGTATGATATGTTGTTTTCAGAAAATCTATCGAAAGAGGATATCAAAGCCATTAAGAAAGTTGCAGTCGATTTGTTGGATAAAGTGAAAACAAAGATAGCAGAACTTGATCATTGGACAGATAAGCAGGAAACGAAAGCGGAAGTTGATACATTAATTGGCAGAGTTCTTTGGGAGAAACTGCCGAAAAGTTATTCTGATAACGCAATTTTTGCATATAGGCAGAAAATTTATGAATATGTGTATATGAGGTACAAAGAAGTGGCATAAGATTATTTCGTGCAATTATTTTTTTAACGACAAAATGATGTTATTTGAAATACGGAGAGTGAGAGGTGTTTATGGAAGCACTATTTGATGGAAATATTGTTTTTGTATTCTTTTTTGCGATGGTTGCAATTTACAATTATTCAGACTTAAAAGAGTATCAAAGAATTGCAATAATATACATCACCGTTTATTCTTTGGTGGTTACCGGTATAGTAGGAATAAAATTGGCAATAATATTACTATTTTTAACAATGTTTTGCTTTTTGGAAATTCTTACAAAGGATGAGACAAAATTTAAAATAATTGTTAATCCGATTTATAAAATACTAGATTGTTTATACTTATCTTTTTTTCAGTATGCTATTTTTTATGTGATAATTGCAATAGTATTATGCCATAACTCGTTTAAAAATATATTTTACGGGAGTGAACAATTTTATTTCATTTTATCAATGTTGGTAATTATTATTGCAATAGCTCGTACTTTACAACAAAAGTTTGTAATTAATTCATTTAATGAAATGTATAGGGTGTTTGCTGAATTCCCAATTAATAAAGTGAACTTCGACCAAAAACTTCAGGATGCCTGTAATATATTGGTCTCAATTGAAGATAGAACATATTATGAAAGAAAAGGGTATACTTTTTTATCTATTAATGCTCTTAGGTGTGTTCTCAGAAGAAAGATAGAAAACAATAAGATAAGCGAAAAAATGAAATATACTTATATTGCAGGAAAAAAATTTGTAAGGAATGCTTTTAGTGAAGACAGAGGATATTCGACGCTTCCAATGCAGTTAATTAGATCTCTTGGAATTAAGAGAGGCTATAATTACAAGTATCGTAGAAAAATTTTTGAGTTTTTATATTCAAGAATATTTTTTAACGGTATAATAAGAATGTTTGAGGAAGATAAAGTGGCAAATAGGGAATATATTAAGCAATATTTTTTATATATTTATTTTCATAAAGTAAATACTTTTTTAGGAGATGCAACATTTAGTAAATTCCTTAATGCCTTTGATATGCAATATAATGCTAAAAATAAGAAAGATATTTATGATTGCTCAAATGAAGGAATATTTATTGCATGTATGGGGCTTAGTAAACGTGCAAATAAGTTAGATAAAGATAATATTGAGTACTATTTATCTATTATTGACAATGTTTATTTAGATGGAGATGTGATTTGCGAGATGGTTTCTAACATGATGAATAAACCGTATAATGGAAATTACTTAAAATGATAATGAATCTTTGTTGGGATACAGATTCTCTAGGTGATAAAAGATGGATGTTAGTAATGAAACTACAATATTTGCCGTATAAACTTGGATAGAAACATGTTAAAAGTAGAAGATGATTTAATTATAGAAAGAAGGTGACACAATGAATATGCAAGAGTTAAAAAGCCTCATTTATCAAGGTGAAAAAATAGATGTGGAGTGCAAAAAGGCAGAGAAGAATGTACCGAAATCCGCCTACGAATCATATTCTGCATTTGCTAATACAAAGGGCGGCTACATTATTCTAGGGGTTGAGGAAGATAAAACCAAGACCAAACTGGAAGAACGATTTATAATACAGGGCATTGGCAATCCTGATAAGCAAAAAGAGGATTTTTGGAATACCATTAATGGAAGCAAGGTAAATGTCAACATACTGAAAGATGATGATGTATTCAAGGTGGAAGACGATGGCGTTACAGTGATTGTTATACATATTCCACGAGCTGAGTTTAATATGCGTCCGGTGTATGTGGGTGAAAATCCATATAAGGGAACGTATAAGAGAAATCACGAGGGTGATTATCATGCTACAGAACATGAAATTAGAGGAATGATTCGGGATCAGAATCCGGAAGGTAATGATAGTGTGATTCTGGAATACTACACGATGGATGACATCGATAAGGAAACACTCAGAAAATACCGCCAGATTTTTGAAATCAGAAATGATGGACATGTATGGAATCCGCTTGATGATAAATCGTTCCTCGAAAAGCTTGGTGGATATAGGAAAGATCGTAAGACAGGTGTAGAAGGATTGACACTGGCTGGGCTTATGATGTTTGGCACAGGTCAGGCAATTAGAGAAAAGTTTTCTAATATATTTATGGACTATCGCAATGAAACAGAAGTTACAGTAGATGTTCGATGGAATGACAGAATCACTTATGATGGGACCTGGGAGAATAATCTCTTTAATTTCTTTTCGAAGGTTACACCTAAACTGACAGAAGATTTGCCGAAACCATTTAAGCTGGAGGGAATGCAGCGTATTGATGAAACACCTGTTCATAAGGCAGTTAGAGAGGCATTTGTGAATCTTATTATTCATGCGGATTATTTGATGGATGCGGGAACTTTGAAGGTTATTAAGAGAAATAAGTTCTTTGAATTTACGAATCCCGGAATTTTGAAATTGCCGATAGAAGATATTTTCCGTGGTGGTAATTCAAAACCACGTAATCCGCATATGCAGACCATGCTCAGAATGGTAGGCTTTGGAGATAATGCAGGCTCTGGTTTTCCTACGATTCTTGCAACATGGAAAAAAGAAGGATGGATAGAACCGGAACTTATTGAGGATACAAGATTGAATCAAGTAACTCTTGTGTTGAAGATGGTTAAGGAAGAAAAAACGCAGGAACAAGACAACTTCAATCAAAAAAATGAGCGAAGTTTGAGCGAAGTTTTGAGCGAAGTTTTGACTAAAAAAGATTTTGATAAAGTCTTGCCGATAATTAAAATCTTAGAAGAAAAAGGATGTGTAACACCTAAAGAAGCAGTGGAAGTATGCAATAAATCAACAGCAACGGTTAGAAGGTATATGAGCATATTGACTGCTACGGGAATGATTGTTGCAGAGGGTAATACCAATAATAGTATTTACTGGGTTGCTGGTAAGATGTAATAAGATATAAGGACATTGATAAGGTGATTTTTCCTATAAGATGAAAGGATTATGCTAATGAACGAGTGGAAGAAAATTCGTACACACTATATAAAAGTAGAACTTTTGGGAATGGCAACTATGGCTCTGTGTTTTGGCATTGGCGTATGGTGTGATTGGAATGTTATAGTAAAGAATAATGTATTGATTGCGGTTGAAGATATAGATGCATTTTCTTTAACCATTTTACAAATACAGGCATCCGTTGGAACATTAGTAATAGCAATAATTGCATTAATAACGGGAAATATTACGGATTCATATATGGGAATCTCAATTAGTGATTTTTATTTAAATATAAAACCATGGAAGCTAACACAAAAAAAGGTTGGTGTTTTTATTACTTGGATTTAGTTTGGCAGGAGTAATTTTTCATTCGTTTGGTTTATATAATATTGTGTTTTATATGTTTATTTGTACAATGATAGGAATAGTAATTTCTATAATGGGAATCTATTCGGCATTTAGAGGTAGAAATAAGCAAAATCAAGAAATTGAAGCATATATCCATTATGTCATTGATTATAAAATGGATTTTGGCAGTAAGCTGAATGTATATCAGAGTTATGTACTTGATTGGGAAAAACAGGTGGAATTTCAAGATAAGCAGAGCTATGAAAAACATCTTGAAATTTTTCGAAAGTTTATGTTGGCATTATGCGATTATGAAGCAGATGAGAGCTTTGCGGCAGTTGAGCAACAGAGTTATAGTATGGCATATTGTTTGCTGGGTTCAGAAAAAAGTTTGATAAAAGAAAGAGGAATTGAATTTATACAGAAAGTTTATGATACTATGTGGAGTGTTGTCCATAAGTGCATAATCGAAAAAAGAAGAATATTAAATCAATATAAAAGCGAATTTCCGTTGTTTTCAGAAATATGTAATGAATTGATACAAAGTATGGATGAACTTAATGTTGAAAATGTAGAAAAGCGAATTAGACTTGGTAATTTAATTGATTCTGTTCAGCGAATTGCAATATGGTTTAGATATGATGAAGACGAAAATGAAAAAAATGATAATACAAAATCTGGAAGATACGAATATAATTTCTCCAGTGAGATAAATCAATTGAATTCATTTGCTAGGTATATAGGCTATTATTTGGGAAAACAACAGAATAAAAATAATATCATTAATCAAAATGTTTGGGCAGACACTTTGAAAAAGTGGAGTCATATCTCTACATATAATGTGCCAGAGGAGAGAATGGATGATTTTTTAAAGTCAAATGTTTGGACATATTTTTGTTATTGCTATGGACTGCTGGTAAATGGACAAGAAAATATAGTGAAGCGAGGCTTATATCTTAAAGGGATGAAACAAATTATTAAGTTGGATAATAAGTATCAAGCATTAATGTATATGACAGTTCATTGTTATGTTTATTATTTGGCAGTACGGGAAAGTGATGATTGTGTTCCAGATAGTGTTAGAAAGTCTGCTAATAATATTTGGAGTGATATAGAAGTCAAAGATGCTTTTATAGAACTATTAAATACATTGGTCGAAAATGCTGAATGGCTAGATTTGAATATGCTAGAACAAATGTATAAAATTCTAGATAAGTTTGAGTTGTTTTCAAAATACGAATCAGTTAAATCAATGATTATAGAATATGTGGTAGCAGATTTTTATTTGTTTATAATTTTGTTTATGTCTCATCAATTTTGCTTGCCTGAACTGCTAGATAGAAATATTAACGATATGGAAGCATTTAGATATGTATCAGAAGGTAACGAAGATAATACTAAAGAAATGCTTAGTGGGTTATATAAAGAAATCTTTATCGGTAATAAGACAAATGAACAAATAAATGTTGAAGTCGATCTGATGTATGATAGCTTGGAAAAAATGGTTAAGAAAAAGCAAAAAGAAAGATACATTAAGTTAGCAAAACAAGCACAAGAAGATTATGAGCAGAAAATAAATGAAAAAGAAATATGTGATAAAATCAAGCGTGAAACTATAAAGTGTATCAAAGATAAATTCAGACCAATATTAATTGATAATGATGAAGAAAATGGAATTATAGATATTGATTTATTAAAAGTTATTGATTACACTAGTTTGATTGGAACAAAGAATTGTACTAGCGGATATTATTCTCACATGCAAGGAATGTTTTTGTATGGTATAGAAAAGTTTTTGTATAAAAGGAATACAATTGAACAAAAAAACAGATATGATGATTTTGCGGATGATAAAGAATTTATGGACTATTTGTCTGGTAATAATTTGCATTTGCTTTTGGGTTCACCATCTATTTTTAAGAATAGAGATTATGCTCTTACTGCTGAATATAGTAAGTTTTTGGAAAATTACGAAACAATATATACATCCGTTGTACAAGATGGAATTGCTTTGAAAAGCGATTCAATAAAAGTATGTTTACATGATATTAATATATCAATTCATTCACCAAATATAAATGAGGTAAATGCTGAGTATAATCAGAAAACTGGAAAATATAATTATTCGATAATAAATGGTTTACCAATTGATTTTGGAGAATCCGAGCTTAGAGAATTTTTATATAATAACCGTAAGGTCCTAAATATAACGGCAAAAGTATCTATACAAGAGAGGCTAAAACCAGCTGGAACAATTTTCGTGAGAGGAAAAAGAGAGAGTGTGAAACTTTTTCTGTAAATAGCTAATAACAGCAAGGTATTCTATGATAAAATAAAAATCATAGGAGGCCTTTAATTATGGCAAGAAGAGAAAAGAAACCAGTACACAAAGTAGTAATGATAGAAGGAAAACGAAATATCATTCAACAGCTTCTTCAGGAGTATGACATTGAAACTGCTGAAGATATCCAGGATGCTCTCAAGGATCTGCTCGGAGGAACCATCAAAGAAATGATGGAGGCTGAGATGGACGATCACCTTGGCTATGAAAAATCCGAACGTTCCGATAGCGATGATTATCGTAATGGATATAAATCAAAGCGAGTAAACAGCAGTTATGGAAGTATGGATATTGATGTTCCGCAGAATCGTAAATCGACGTTTGAACCGCAGGTAGTAAAGAAACGCCAGAAGGATATTTCTGATATCGATCAGAAGATTATCTCTATGTATGCGAAAGGAATGACAACCCGGCAATATCCGAGACCATTGAAGATATCTATGGTTTTGAAACATCAGAAGGCTTTATTTCAGATGTTACAGATAAAATCTTGCCTCAGATTGAGGACTGGCAAAACCGTCAGTTGGATGAAGTGTATCCAATCCTCTACATAGATGCCATTCATTATTCTGTACGCGACAACGGCGTAATTAGGAAACTGACAGGCATTGTATGATGAAATAAGCAAAAATGTAGTGCCGATAAGGCATGATAGACATTATCACAGAACTAAAGGACAGCTTGTAGCAAATTTCTCGAATACACATAAGCGAAGTTTCTAAACTGAATAAGTATTTTGATTCAAACTGGTGAACTATGTTCTTTTTAAGCTAATAATAGTAAAAGTGAAAGAAAAAGAACATACCCTTATTTGTAAGAGTATGCTCCAAACGTTAAGTTAATGACATTGCATGAAATAAGGGCTTTTAAGCTGTTTTCAACACTGCTGCCGAAGCATTTTTTCGGTATTGCCGATGCGGTGGATTACTCGAAAATGACGGTTTGAACCCATCCACAGTAAAAAAAAAAGTTATATGAATAATAAAAAGGTTGAGTGATACATCGCCACATATAAGCCGCAAAAACAGTCGAGAGTGCACAACAAATGCAGGATATGTACAGGCTGAACAAAACTGCATGAATTGGCTTGCTTTTATTCGGACATTCATATATAATTTATCACATTGAGTATTATCCATGCGGATGTGCGGTATGAACGGGATCAAGGGCTATATCTCCATTCGGGGGGCGTCCTACCGTTGTGGCGTGTCGGAGTGGCGGGGCAATCAGTATTGCACCGAGGGACGGATCCCTTCAGCATTGGAATTGGAAGCATCCGCAAAAAGGAGGTGAGTGCGATGGCCTGCGATGAAAACCTATACCGCCAATATCTTAGCGGCGACGACGAAGGGCTCAATGCCCTGATGAAAAAATACGGCGGCCCCCTGACCCTGTATATCGACGGCTATCTGCACGACGTTCACGAGTCCGAAGAGCTGATGCTGGACGTTTTCGCCTATCTGTTCGCGAAAAAACCCCGCATCCGGGATGGCGGCCTCAAGGCGTATCTGTATAAGGCGGCGCGGCACATGGCGTTGCGCCATAAGAGCAGGAGGAAGCCCCTGTTCAGCCTCGATGCACTGACCGACGAGCCGGAGGGACGGCTGCTGGTGGAGGAGGTTATACGGACGGAGGAGCGAAACCGCACCCTGCACTTCTGCATGAGCGAAATGAACCCGGACTATCGGGAAGTCCTCTATCTCACCTATTTTGAGGATATGAGCTACGCGCAGGCGGCGGAGGTCACGGGAAAAACGGTAAAACAGATCACCAACATGGTGTATCGCGGAAAAGAGAGCCTGCGAAGGCTGCTGGAACGGGAGGGAATCACAAATGCGGAGTCATGAAGAGCGCGTCGTGGAGACAAAGCGGCGCATTGACAAAATTGAGCGGGAAAAACGGTTGCGGCGCAATACGGTCACCATGGCTTCCACCGTGGTGGCGTGCCTTGCGCTACTCATCGGCGCGTCCTTCACCATGCCCGGCATTGCCGCAAGCATCCAGGCAGGTGACTATGCTGACTTTGGAACGGCGGCCAGTATGTACGGCGTAGGCGCGGCTTTGGGATACATTGTTATCGGGCTGCTGGCCTTTCTTCTCGGTGTGTGCGTGACCGTTCTGTGCTTCCGGCTGCGGCAGATGAGCCGTGAGGACGGGCAGGACAAGGAAAGCGAGGATGCACATGGAGCTGATTGAGAACCTGTTGCAACTGCTGGTCACGTTCGTCGGCGCGCTGCTTTCCGGCATATCCTACCGGAAAAGTCGCAGGCAGGCATTTTTTCTGCTACTGTGCTTCTATGGCTGCTTTGCCCTCGGTGCGCTCTACTGGACGCTGTACCTGCTGTTGTTCGATACCACGCCGCAGGTCTTTTATGTGTCGGAGTTCGGCTGGGTAGCCAGCGTAATTTTTCTGCACATTTTACAGGCCACGCTCTCCACCACGGAGGAACGCGCCTTCCGCTGCCGCAGAGCATGGCTTGCACCTATGTTCGGCGTGCCGCTGTTGGCGTTCTACTGTGTTTTCGGGGACATTCTCTCCAACCTGATCTGGTGCGGCATGATGATATGGCTCTCCTTCTGTGCCATTCGAGGACTTGCCTATGCGAAAACGCAGATGGGCGCGTCGCGGAATATGCGGTGGTTTCACATCGGCGTGTTGTGCTTTGTGTTCGCTGAGTATCTGCTTTGGACGGCGGGCTGCTTCTGGCCAGATACCTCACCGGCGAGCCCAACCTTCTGGTGTGATATGCTGTTGACGCTTGCGATTCTGGGGTTGCTGCCCGCCACGAGAAAGGCGGTGGAAGCATGACCTATATCGAAAATATCTTCCTCTGCATGGTATCTCCCCTGCTGGTGGCCGCATTGTGCATGGGCAGGCGGCAGCTCCGCTTCTTCCTGTTTAGCATTGCCGGGATGGGTGTGTGTCTGCTTTCAGCCTATATCAACACCTTCCTTGCGGCGGTGTGTCAGGCGGACGCCCTTGCCGCCACGGCGGAGATCGCGCCGGTGGTGGAGGAGCTGATGAAGATGCTGCCGCTGGTGTTCTATCTGCTGGTGTTTGAGCCGGAGGGGGATAAAATCAAGGCTGCCGCCATCACGGTTGCCCTCGCCTTCGCTACCTTTGAAAATGTGTGCTATCTCATCCAGAACGGCGCTGACCGATTCTCCTTCATCTTCTTCCGTGGCTTCGGCACGGGAGCCATGCACGTCCTCTGCGGTCTGATTGTGGGTGGTGGGCTTGCCTACACATGGCGGCGGACGTGGCTGAAGGTCGCGGGCACCTGCGGACTGCTGGGCGCGGCCATTACCCTCCACGCCATCTATAATCTGCTGATCGCTTACGGCGGCGCGACGCAGTACATCGCCTACGCTCTGCCGGTGCTGCTGGTGGTGGCAGGAAGGCTATCCGTTTTCCGATTATCACGGAAGCAATAACTGAATATCCATTCCTTGAGAGTTGCTTTTGGCGACTCTCAATTTTTTTGAAAAATTTTGCGATTTAGGTGAGAGTTTTTTCAATTTTTTGTACCTATATAAGTGAAGGGGTTTTTAAGTCGCATTTCAAAGAATCCAAAGAGGAGGTTCAAAAGATATGTACGATACCACAAGACGGGTTGCACTCGTCAAGCAGCGGGTGCGGAAAAACACCCACCGAAGACAGCGGCGCGAGGCAATAAGCCTCTTAGCAGCATGTATGCTGCTGTGCGTAGTGCTGACGCAGGCGGTGGGCACGGTCGTTGGGCCGGGGCAACCTGAGGCATGGGGCGTATTCGGCGCGATGCTGCTGCGGGAGGACGCAGGCGGCTATGTGCTGGTGGCCGTCGTCTCCTTTGCTGCGGCGGTGGTCGTTACCGTGTTTTGCACACGATTGAGAAAAAACAATAAACAGGAGAAACAAACCAAGGAGGATGAGGAAATATGAAGAAAAGATTTTTAGCGGCGCTGCTATGCCTGTGTATGACGCTCACGCTGCTGCCAACTACGACGTTTGCATCGGTGAGCGATTCGCTGGGCAACACACCTGAGGAAAATCAGGAGATTTTGGAGCAGCTCTCCGCCTTGACCGGCGGTAGCAGCGACCAAGTGCTTTCCATGCTGAACGCTTTGGGGCTGCTGGATGAAGCCGGCAATTTAAAGGTGGATCAAACCATCACGCTGGACGGCCAGGTGTTGACACTGGCGGCTGTCATGGAGCTGCTGGAAAATCCCGCCACGGATCTCACCCGTATAGCCGACGTAGATGGGACTCCGGTGGCGCTGGGCGATTTGAAGACCATGATCCAAATCGAACAGGAGCTGCAGCGGATCAAGGACACCTATTTCTCCGGCAGGGAGTTTACCGGGGAAGCTCTGGAGAATCTCAATAGCCTGATGGAGCAGCTGGAGCTGCAGGGCATCAGTTTGCGGTATTCCGCCTCTGCCACAGCGCCTGAGGGCGTTGAGACGGTGGATATGAGCGGCATGATGAGCCAAACACTGGGGAGAGAAGCATACAACAACAAATGGGACTCTGGGACTTTTGCTGTATACAGCGGAAAACCGGTCGGCTTTTCCTACCGCATTAAAAAAGGCCAGCTCAGCAAGTATATCACCGATGTGAAGGTCTCGATATACGGGACGAGTGGGGTCAAGCAAAGCGACGGGTCCTATAAGCTGACCTATCAGTATGACAGCCCGAATTCCATTTTAAGTGGGTGTAAAATCACTGTCGAGGTTACAACCGAAGGAAGTAACCCAGGCTGGCTCAAGGATTCTTATTCCTATGGCGACCTGCTGGGGATGATCGAATTTTACGATGCGGAAAATCTGGTGTTCTATGACGGCGCCGGTTATGCCGACCACTGTCAGCTCAAGCTAATAAAGACGGTTGGCGCCCCCGCAATAAAAACATCAATGACCGCGCCGAACTATAAAGAAACACTCGAAAATACAGCCACACTATATGCGGATATGTTTATTCCTTTGCTGGCAAATGGATACTATGTAGCCACCGGTGCCAACAATCAGGACTTCGTTGTACTAAGCAATACCATCGGAATTCTGGAGGGCGCCCGCAACTCGGTGCTTCCCGGCGGCTCCTCCCAATTTTATCAGCCATACCAAATCGACGCCAGCATCAAGTTTGAGTGGAATGGCAGGGCAACTGCCTATACTGGCCCTGCGCCGTATGGCTGGTATAAAAACCAGCCATATGCCCCGTTCTATCTGACGGAGTACAGGTTCAATGGAACATCTCTGGAGCTCAGCGGCGACAGAATGAGTGCGCTGAACTGTACGATTAACAAGGGCGAAACGGTCAACATCTCCCTGCAGTCTACCACGGAGCACAGAGGGGATCAGCGGTACTATCTGCCCTTCAAACTGTATATGAAGAATGTAAATGGCGACCAACAATATACCTTCGCCACCGTCAATACCAGCAACGCCACCGCCAGGCTGTTGGACACGGACGCTCCCACCATTCAAAGCGTCACGGCCCCGGCGGGAACCTATGCCAGCGGACAGCACGTCCCTATCACAGTTACCTTTGACGAGTTCGTGGATCTTAGAAACGCCCGCGTGACCATCAATGGCAAAGAGTATACCGCCGCTGAGCTTTCCATGAACGACTACGGTGTCACGGCAATGCTCTGGTACCCGGTGCAGGATATGGATGCCACCACGGTCACCGTCAATGGTATGACAGGTGTGAAAGATGTTTTCGGCCATCCGCTGGATACCACACAATATCCAAGCGAGCCGATTACCGGCGTTACGCTGAAGAGCGTCTTGATGCGCAACGCTCCAACTGCACTGACCGCCGTCTACGACAACGGCAAGGCATCGTTCACGATGAACGCCAACATGGAGCAGGCCTACAAGACCGTATACAGCAATTATCACACCCCGGAAGGAACAGAGCCGAAGGAAGCTCCTTTCCGCCTCGAGCTGAGGTACGACTCCGCGGCTGAACCAATCCATCTGCAGGTCTATCTGGACACAGAGAAGGAAGCCTTCACCATTAGCGACTATGCAATCGCACTCGCGGTTTACACCCGCACCTATACGGTGACGCTGCAGGCCAACGAGGGCACGAAAGACGCTCCTAACTGGGTGAATGTTCTTCCACTGACCCGGCAGTTCACGGTGCCAAAGAAAGTTTCCGTGAGCACGGTGAACGTCGTCCCAGAAGCGAATGACGCCGACTATACGATTTCCCTCGCCGAAGCCGCCCGCCCTACGCTTAGGGCAGAGGTTTTGGGGGCAGGCGATGTGCCGGCAAGCTACACCACCGGTAAATGGAGCAGCAGTGACCCGCGCATTGCCACCATCGACGAGGATACCGGCGTTGTTACCACCACAGGAACCGAGGTGGGAACCGTCACCTTTACCTTTACGGCGGACAACGGGACTGAGGACACTGCCGATGATGTGACGGGCCAGTCAAAGTCCTATACCGTGACGGCAGGCAATTCCCTGGCACTGGTGATTCCCGGCGGATCGTCCATCGTGACGCGGGTAAATCAGCCCGCCACTGTGCTGTGGAGCTCCAACGCCGCGCTGATGGCACCGAACAAAGAATTCAATTACAGGATTGACCTGTATGAGGGCAACTACGCGAATGAGGCGGCGCTGAGAGGCCGCGATCCCGTTGCGACTTATACCACCGGCAAGGATAAAAACAGCGTGCAGATCCCGGAGAATGTGCTCTCTAAGCTCTCCAACGGCAATACCCCTGCCTACACGGTATTGGTATCCATGCCGCACCCCAACGCAAAGGGTGAGAACGTCCGCCTGTCGGCACTTGCCTGGATCATAGTGCAGGCACCACCTGCCACGGCCAAGTTGACACCGCCACAGAGCATTTACCTCAAGGATACCGACGGCGCCGTCAATATCAACTGGTCGGTGGAAAACGCCACTGATGGGGCCTCTCAACAGCCCACGCTGACCATTACCCGGGTCACAGAGGACAACAACACCCAAGTGGTGGCCCGTGAGCGCCTGTCCGATACCTCCGGAAGCTTCTCCCTGTCATTACAGAGTGTGAAAGCCGGCAATCTAAAGGACACTTATCAAGTGGTTTTGAGCGTGGAGAACCCTGGTGAGGAATCTCCAAGCACCGACTCCTTCCCACTGTATGTCTACGATGCCGACGCACTGAAGGTGCAGGACGACAAAGGAAACACGATTTCTAAGATGACCATGGACAATACCTCCAAGGTCAGCGACAGCCTGCCCACCGATACAGCTGAAATTTTGCAGCTGCGCCAGGAGTTGGGGCTGATCGAGTACATAGGCATCAACTATG
>ERZ772860.261-NODE-261-length-50443-cov-42.023835_pt1 | contig 50443 bp, 41 predicted proteins | sample MGYA00511342_ERZ772860 | MGnify/ENA primary metagenome ERZ772860 (study PRJEB29015, sample SAMEA2737665) | human gut metagenome | biome: human gut; feature: human-associated habitat; material: faeces | place: China | collected 2012 ... | reverse complement strand
GCCGCTCGTTCAACCAGATGCTGGAGCGGCTGAACAACGCCTTTTCCGCCCAGCGGCAGTTCACCGGCAACGCCGCCCACGAGCTGCACGCGCTTTCGCCGCATCGCAGAGCGTTTCCATAGATCTTATCATTTGAAATTCTCCTTAAACAAGCAAATATCAGCATTGTAATATTTTCCATTTATAGAATATCTCATTGCACAATAAAAGTCAATGTTTTTTAACTAAAAACTGTAAGCCGCGTTGCCCGTATGCCAATCAAAAAAATAAACACAGTAACATTTTTATTTAATAAAAATGCAGAATTGCCGATCATAACGTTACTAAAGCAATAAAAATGCTAAAATAGCGCCCGTTTTAATATGCCTGCTTTATAATATCGCGCGGAAGCGGAAGTATTTGGGCTTAGCTTACAAATCGTTTACAATCCGTTGAATATCCGTTTACCTGTCATCTGTTATAATAATAATGCCGAACAGGAGGTGTTTTCCACATGGCAAGAAACCGCATTTTGGTCGTTGAGGACGATGAGGCCATATCCAAGGTGATAGTTAAAAACCTTATATCCACCGGATACGCCGCCACGCCGTTTTATGACGGGGCGCAGGCGGCCGAATCGCTTTCGATTGACGCGGACTATGACCTTGCGCTGCTTGACGTTATGCTGCCCGGACTTGACGGCTTTGAGCTTATGGCATACATGAAGCATTACGATATACCCGTTATATACCTGACCGCAAAGGCCGACGTTGATTCCAAAATACAGGGGCTTCGAAACGGCGCGGAGGATTACATAGTTAAGCCGTTTGAGGTGCTTGAGCTGCTGGTGCGGGTGGAGAAGGTTTTGGAGCGCACGGGGCGGCTACAACAAACGCTCACCGCCGCAGGGCTTGAAATAAACCTTCTTGAACGTTCCGTCAGGCGCGGCGGCGTTGAGATAATTCTAAAGCCGATGGAATTTGACCTGCTTGTGATGCTTGCAAAAAACAAGAACATAGCCCTTACGCGGGATTGCCTTCTGCACAGGGTATGGGGCGTGGACTACGCGGGAGAGACCCGCACGGTTGACGTACACATAGGCCAGCTTCGCAAAAAATTAGGGCTGTTCGATAATATTAAGACCATCTCCAAAATGGGCTATCGGCTGGAGGATTAGAGCATGAAGCTATGGCTGAAGGTATCCCTTTGCGCCGTTGTGATGGTTACGCTGTCCACCGCGGCCTGTTCGCTTCTTCTGCTGCTGCGCTCCGGTCAAAGCAACCTTAACCTTGCAATAGATAATGCGCTTGCAAATCAGCAGATACGCGCCGCAAGCTGGCAAAGCGCCATGCAGACACGGCTTGACGAAAGCTACGGCGAAACCGCCGCAAGGAGCCTTGCAAAATATCTTATTGGGCAGCTTGGGGACAGCAGTACAGCGCTGCTTTGCGGAACGGACGTTATATACAACACAACCACCGTATCACCAGAAGAATATCTGCCCGTTACGGCGGAAGCACAGCAATACATAATAGAGGATATAGGCGACAAAACAATGCTTATAGCGGGCAGCGCCGCCACGGTGAATGAAACGCGCTACCGAATTTACACAATAAAGGACATAACCCATGTTTTCACCGACATACGGGAGCTTGCATACAGCTTTGCAGCCATCAGCCTATGCGTTATACTTGCGGCGGGCGCAGTGACGGTATTCATAACGCGGGCGCTGTTAAAGCCCATAGCGACATTAAAGGCAAACACCTCCCTCATTGCAAACGGCGTATACGGCAACCGTGTAACGATTGCAGAGCGGGACGAGATAGGCGAGCTTGGCGAGGATTTCAACCGCATGGCTGAGGCCGTGGAAACGCATATACAAGAGCTTAGGGACGAGGCCGAGCGCCGAACCATGTTCATGTCCGCCCTTACGCACGAGCTTAAGACGCCCATGACGGGCATAAAGGGCAACGCGCAAACGCTGCTTGCAACCAAGCTTACCGAGGAAGAACGCGAGGATGCGCTTTATGCAATAGATGCGGCGTGTACGCGGGTGGAGCGGCTTAGTCAAAAGCTGATGCAGCTTATAGTGCTTCGCCAAAGCGGAAATATGCCCCTCTCCCCCGTCCCCGCAGCCATGCTTATTGCGGATGTAAAGGCCGCTTGCGCAGAGCAGCTTCGTATTCGCGGCTTGACGCTTATAACGGATAACGATATGGGTTTAGTGATGATGGAGCGCGATCTGCTTGCCGATTTGCTTATAAACCTAATAGACAACGCGGGAAAGGCATCAAGGCGCGGCGACACAATAGAGCTTAACGCACACGGCGGCATTATATCGGTTACGGACCACGGCATAGGCATAGCCGAAAGCGAGCTTGACAAGCTTACGCAGCCGTTTTACATGGTGGATAAATCCCGCACGCGAAAGGCAGGCGGCGCGGGGCTGGGGCTTGCGCTTTGCGATGAGATAGCGCGCCTGCACGGGGCGCGGCTTATAATAAGCAGCACGCTCGGCGTAGGCACAACGGTTAGCGTGGTATTCGATACGGAAGGAGCGCAATATGAAAAAGCCAATCAGTAAATGGAATATTCTATATGTGCTGCTTGCGTTGGCGGTACTGTTTTCCCTGTTCGCCTCGCCCCGCATAGTTATAGGCGTTATGAACGCAAGCAAGGGGAAAATAATCACGGTATCGGGCAATGCCGAATAAATTACAATCCGTTTACCATCCGTTGAATACTTGATGCATATTCAGCTGGTATGCTTGCAATATCCTATAAGAACGGAGAGAATCGGAATGAAGCGCGTAATACGCAATACCTTATTACTATGCATATGTATGCTCACGGCGGCGCTCACCGCCTGCCAAGCAACCCCCGATGCGCCGATAGTGGTGCAGAAGGATATGGAGCAGATGATAGAACGGGCGGATTCCGCGCCGGCGTTTGCGGAAGGCGACGCGAGACTTGTAATAAGGGAAAGATACGGCTTCCCCGCGGAATATGACTACCGCACGGAAAAAGGCAAGCTGCAAATAGACGTTAAGGCGGGCGTGGACGTTCCCGACGTTTATCTAATGCCGATAGTGCGCGTTGCGGCGCGGGATTTTACGCAGGAGGAAGTTTCGCGCTTATTCGATTTGCTTTGCGGAGAAAAGACCATGTATATACTTCCCGACCGCATGAGCAAGGTACAGATAGAAGAGCAGCTTATACGCGCAAAAAAGGATGCCGCGCAGCTTGCGGCTTCGGGCAACGAGGACGATATTTCCACCGCCGCCTACTATGCCGATGAATTGGTTCCAATGCTTGAGGAGATGTACGCCTCCGCACCGGAGGATAACGAGCTTGTACTATCGGACGGCACGCTGGGACGCATGGAGCTTACCGATCCCGACGGCGGCGTAATAGGAAGCTATTTAGGTCTGCACGCGGCGGAGAATGCCGTGCCGGGCTACACCAAGGATTTCGGTGTGCAGTTTTGGGTAAAAAACAACGATGACATGCTGACCTCCGCCGTATTTAGTGAAAACGCAATGCATCTATCGGGCCGCGCAAAAGCCACCGGAGCAGGACTGTTCTACTCCGCAGCCGCTGCAAGCGCATTCAACGCGCCGAATTCAAAAATGCCGCTGCCAACGGACGCAGCACAAAAAGCGGGCGTTTCGCCCGATGAAGCCCGTGCAATAGTTAAAAGCTTTCTTGAAGCGAACGGCCTCCCCTTTGATACGCATGATATCGGCTTTGCACAGGGCGAAAGCAGCGGTTCTGACCCCAAGCCATATTGCTATATGCTTGAATGCCGCCGCATAGTCGAGGGCGTTCCCTGTGCATCTACCGGAGTCGGCGCAAGCTATGCTTCCAATGATGCGCTCGCCGAAAGCTGGGACTATGAGCGGATGAGCTTCCGTGTGGACGGAAGCGGGATAATCAGCATGAATTGGAATTCGCCGCTTACCATAATGAACACCGTGGTTGAGGACTGTACGCTGATGCCGTTTGAGGATATAGTCTCCGTTTTTGAAAAGATGATGCCCATATCGCACGAGCCGCTTGCGAGGGAGGATTTCATGGGCAGCGTGAATTTCGATATAGACCGCGTTTCGCTCGAATTCGTGCGCGTGACAGAGCAAAACTCCATAGGTCACGGCTTGCTCGTGCCCGCATGGTGCTTCTACGGTACAAGAACCGCCATATATAATGACGGCACACGTTATGACCATCACAGCGACGGATACGGCTGCCATCTTATCGTCAACGCCGTGGACGGCAGCGTTATAGACCCGCAGAAAGGATATTGATTATGAAAAGGACATTTGTTATTGCACTTGCTATACTATTTCTCCTCACCGCCTGCCAAGCAACACCCGATGCGCCGATAGTGGTGCAGAAGGATATGGAGCAGATGATAGAAAAGGCGCAGAAAACGCCTATAAACACCGAAACAATGCCTGATGACGGCGAGCGGTATCCCCTGCTAAGCAGGCTTGGGGCGCCGGAGAGGTATACGGCGGATATAACGCCCGTGGGCGAAAGGCTTACAATGGATATTGACGCCGTGGTGCGCGTGCCCGAGGCCGAAGCCATGCCCATTGCACAGGTGTGCCCGATACAGTTCACGCAGGAGGTTGTAAGCGCGTTCTTTGACCGCTTCCGCGGCGGCGTAACGCTTTACGACACCACGCCCAGCGGCTTTAACAAGGCGTGGCTTGAAAAAAACATCCTTAGGTGTATGAGCCGCGTAAAGGAGAGTACCGGCAGGGAACGGGAAAAGGCACAGAAGATGCTTGACTTCCTTGAAGCGGAGCTTGCCGCCATACCCGATGACCCGGCTAAGATGATATCCGATGGGACGCTGCGCGAAATGATAATAAGCACCAACAAGCCGGATATTGGGCGCTATATGGGCGTAAGTGCCGTGGAAAAGCCTTTCGCCGCATTCGATGAAAGCTATGGGCGGAGCTTTTCGGTGCGAAACGACCCGCTCCGCATGGCTTACGATGATGAAAGCGTGGACTGGGGCGAGGAGATAGGCGCATCACTATCATACAACCGCGGCTCCCGCGTCGACGATGGCGGCGCCAAGGAAATCTACACGCTTTTGCTTGACGAATCCGTTGTGCCGGAGCAGGCCAAGGACAGCCTTACCATAACGCCGTCAGAAGCGCGCGCACTGGTCGAAAGCACAATTTCCGCCTTGCCCGTATCGCTAAAGACGGACAGCGTATTTCTGCTTGAGCGGCACTATTACCTTACGGAGACGGTAAACGGAGAAACTCAGACAATCTACGATGTGCTTTCCGACGAGCCGCCACGCTGTATCTATATTGTAACGCTTGGCCAGTCCGTAGGCGGCATACCGTGCCGTAATGTGCTGGAAGCCAACGCCAACAATTTCAAAACCGAAACAAGCCTTACGCCAAGCTGGTTTTATGAACGCATAAAATGTGTTGTGTCCGATGAAGGCATAGAAAGCTTTAGCTGGCGCGCGCCGATGGAAATAACGGAAATAATCACGGAAAACGCGAACCTTCTGCCGTTTTCGGAAATAGCGTCCATTGCTATGCGTATGCTGCCCGTTATATACGGCGGATATGTGCATGGCGATGACGACCTGCTGCGCGCAACGTTAAGCATAGACCGAATACAGCTTGAATTGCAGCGCGTAACCGAGGAAAACGCAATAGAATACGGCCTTGTTATACCTGTGTGGAACTTTTACGGCGAATACGTCAGCGAATATGAGTGGGCAACATTTTCTTCAAAACCCCCATACGATTTGCCGGGCGCGCTCCTTACAATAAATGCCGTGGACGGCAGCGTCATAGACCCGCAGAAAGGGTATTGATTTCCCAACACCCTGAGCGGAATTACAATTTGTTTACACTTTGATGCGGCTTTGCTAACGCCAAATGCGATATAATAAATCAACTATCGCAAGGGGGTAAGCGCATGAGCCGCATTTTTGTTATAGAGGACGAGGAAGCCATAAACAAGCTTATTTGCACAAGCCTTACCGTGGCGGGCTACGAAACCGTTCCCGCCTATGACGGAAACGAGGCGCTTGCAAAGCTGCGCGATTTTGAACGGTTCGATCTTGCGCTTGTGGATATTATGCTGCCGGAGGTGGACGGCTTCGCCCTGCTGCCGCATCTTAGGGAGCGCGGCATTCCGGTTATATACCTGACCGCAAAAAACGACATCGAATCCAAGGTACAGGGCTTAAAATCCGGCGCTGAGGATTACATAGTAAAGCCGTTTGAAATACTTGAACTCATAGTCCGCATGGACAAGGTGCTTGAACGCACGGGCGGCGCAAGCAAGCTTTTGCGCGCAGGCGACATTGAGCTTCGCACGGACGAGCGCGCGGTATACCGCAACGGCGAAGCTTTGCCACTAAAGCCGCTTGAATTCGAGCTTTTGACATTATTTATAAAGAATAAGAACATTGCCCTCTCCCGCGAGCGCATAATGGCGGCGGTGTGGGGCGGCGATTATTTCGGCGAAAGCCGCACGGTGGACGTGCATGTTGCTCAGCTAAGAAAAAAGACGGGCCTTACAATAGCATCCCTGCCCAAGATAGGCTATCGGCTGGAGGATTGAGCGGATGAAGATACGGGTAAAGCTTGCGCTTCTTGCCGTTTCCCTATGCGCCCTTGCCATAGCCGCGTGCTGCACCGTGCTTATAATATCGGCCAACGGCAACAGCGTAAATACCGCCATTGACGGCGCACTGTCCGAACAGCATTTGCTTGTGCAGTCCTTTCAAAGCGCCCTCCGCAACACATATGAGGACGGCCTATCGGATACCACGCAGCAAAGCCTTGGCAAATATCTGTTCCGCCAGTATTCCTCCGGGTCATTGAGCCGTTCGCAATACGCCATGCGCAAAGACGGCGAATATCTGCATAACGGCAGCGAGCTTGACCCTGCCGATATACTGACCGATGCAAAGCCCCGTTCGGGCAACGGCACGGAGGTTAAGTATACGATAGTTATGCATGATAACGCGCGGCATATAATTGTGGGTTCCGCAAACACTATCAACGGCGGCGTATACGATATATATTTAGTAAAAAACATAGAGCAGGTTTACAGCAGCAATGCAAGCCTTACCGCAAAGCTTGCCGCAGTAAGCCTTGGCTTGGTGCTGCTTACGGCGGCGGTGCTTGCGTATTCCGTGTTCCGTGTGCTTAGGCCGCTTAAAGCGCTTCAGGGCAGCGCCGCAGCGATTGCGCACGGCGATTATCAAAGCCGCATCCCCGTTAAGGGCAAGGATGAAATAGCTGCGCTTTCCGTCAGCTTTAACGCAATGGCGGAGGCGGTTGAAAAGCACGTTGCGGAAATAAACGACGTTGCCGAGGCGCGTAAGCTACTGCTTGCGGCGCTCACGCACGAGCTTAAAACGCCCATGACGGCAATAATAGGCTATTCCGAGGCGCTGATGAAAACCCGCCTGACCCAAGAGCAGCGCGAGGAAGCGGCGGCATACATAAATGCCGAGTGTTCCCGCATTGAGCGGCTTTCGCAAAAGCTTATGCAGCTTATAGCATTGGACGGCGGCAGCGGCATAACCATTGCGCCAACGCCGGTAACGGAGCTGTTTGAAAGCGTGGAAAAGACGCTGCTGCCTATTGCCGAGCGGGACGGCGTGACGCTTGATATGGCCTATGGAAGCGAAACGCTGAGCATGGACGCCGACCTTATGGCAAGCGTGCTGATAAACCTTTTTGACAATGCCCGCAAAGCGCGCGCGAAGCATGTGCATATCGTATGCAGCGGCGGCCTTATAAGCGTTACGGACGACGGCTGCGGTATACCCGCCGATTCCGTAAAGCGCATAACGGAGCCGTTTTACATGGTGGATAAATCCCGTTCAAGGAAGGCGGGCGGCGTCGGGCTCGGTCTTGCGCTGGTGAAGCGCATAGTGGCAATGCACGGCGGAAAGCTCAGCATACTCAGCCAGATAGAGCTTGGAACCTGCGTTGAAATAGAACTTCCCCAATAAATTACACTTTGAAAACATATTGCTGAATACTTGAAAACATGCTTTCATGTACTATAAAAGCATCTTAAAAAGGGATGTGATAAAATGAAAAAGATTATAATCGCGCTGCTTGCCGCACTTCTCCTCCTCTCCGCCTGCCAGCCCACGCCCGAGGCGGCGGTTGTGGTGCAGAAGGACTTTGGCCAACTAACAGAGAAGGCAAAATTGGATGAGAGCCATGTTCCGGACTTATTGCTGTCAGAAAGCCTTAAAGCACCCAAAACCCTGCACAAAGCATTAGAAAACAAACAGGGAAATGTAAAAGTATATATTGAAGCGGATGTTACCGTGCCGGACGCTAAGGGGCTGCCCATGATACGTGTCGGTCACGGTTCCTTCACGCGGGATGATATACGGCGCTTTGCGGATGTTCTGTTTAATGGGGCAATGCCGCTTGACCCCAATAACAAGAAATACACGAAGTCAATGATTCAGGAATCTATCGACCGGCTTATAAAGATGCGCGAAAGCGGGGATCTCGATATGAAATACGAATCGGTTGAGCAGGTTGACGCGGATATAGCCGAGCTTATGGCAAAGCTTGAAACTGCGCCGGATACCATGGACGTAGCGGAGCATGACTTCCGGCAAGAGTATCCCTTTTCCCTCCAAGCCACCGAAGATTTTGCCGCAATATCCAATCTGTTTTGTCAGGAAGAGGTAATAGAATATTGCAAAAACCTGAACAGATATGCCGCCATGTCCTTGGTATTGGTAGGCACGCCCGATTCTTCGCCATTTCTCAATATAAAATCGGATTTATCAGCGGAAACAGGCTATACGCCAGAAGAAGCATATGCACTTGCAATGCAAACGGCGGACAGACTGAATATTACGGATTTGGCCTGCACCGGACAACGGGCATATTTCCTCACCGAGGGCGGCTTTGGAGTATATGAGTTTATGTTCACGCGAATGGTCAACAATATACCCGTTACCTTTACAAACGATATCGGCAACCAGTTTAATCCTAACAGCGTTCATGTTTCGTGGGAATATGAAATGCTCAGGCTGTTTATTGACGAAACCGGAGTTTGCTACCTGAAATACGCCTCGCCATATGCCATAGAAGAAACAGTTTCGGAGCAGGTCAATATACTGTCCTTTGACGAGGTGTGGCAGATTGCGGAGCTCATGCTGCCCATTGTAAACGATCGATTCACCGACTACAACATAACAATAAATATCAACAGCGTCAAACTTGGGTTTATGCGTATCGTAGAGGAAGGCTACCCGAATTCCGGTCTGCTGGTTCCCGTTTGGGACTTTATGGGAACCTGTACGCGGCAGCATAGCGGCAGGGGAACAACCGAAAAAGCCGATGACCCATACACAAGTTATCTCACCATCAACGCCATAGACGGCAGCATAATAGACCGGGCTTTGGGCTATTAAGGAGGCAACAATGAAAAGATTCACGGCAATTCTGCTTTCAATATTTACCTTATTTGCACTAACCGCCTGCCAGCCCACGCCTGAGGCGGCGGTTGTGATGCAGAAGGATACGGACAGAATGGTTGAACAGGCGGTCGGAGATGGCGAATCGGCGGCATTGCCGCTTAGGGAACAGCTTGCTGCGCCTGACATGATAAACGTGACGGCTGAAGAGGATGGTTTTACGATACTTGCGCACGCATCAGTCATTCTGCCCGAAACCGACGCTATTCCGGTTATTACCGTAAAGGCAGGTTCTTTTTCGCAGGAATTGACAAACAGACTATGGGACTTGCTCATAGGGGACAAGGCCATGTACAAGCCGCGCACAGAGGACGACAGAACAAAAGCGGAGCTTGAACAGGCGATAATTAACATTCAAAATGACATTGAACGGATTCAGCACAACGAATATTATGAGGAGAATAAAGCCCTGCGGGAAGCAGAGCTTGAGCATTTGCGGAAGCTGTACGGTGCGGCTCCGGATATATATGAGCCTGCGGCGGCTACGCCTGAAATAGAACAATACGTTGATTCCAGCAACCCTTCCAGACGCTTTATTGGGGTTGATGCAACGGATAACGCCGGAACCATATTCCGTTTATCCAACGAAGCATGGTATGAAGCGCTCGGTAAAGGCGGAAAGCAAAACAGCAATTTTGTTTACTGCACGCCGGGGTACAACGGCATTGTGTACGGAAAAAGCAGCACAATTGAAGTTAATGAAAGCGATGCCCTTGAAAACGCGGCACATCCAGATTTACCTATGCAGCCAAAACAGGCTGCGGAAACGGTGCGGCACTTTCTTTCAAGCTTGAATGTTCCGATGCGGATCGAGCGCATTGAGCTATATGATAACGCCGCAACCTACGGGGACGCGGCGCAGAATACAGCGGAGCTATGCTATCTTGTCACCTGTCAGCGCATGGTAGAGCAATACTCTTGCGCGTCAATCTTCGGCTACTCCGGCACCCCTGGCAGCGATAGCGAATTCGGCTCGGCTTGGATTTACGAGCGGTTGGTTTTTCTTGTGAATGATGAAGGAATAGTATATGCGGAATGGGCCTCCCCGTTGGAAATATGCGATATCAGGGTGTATTCCTGCAACCTTTTGCCATTTTCCGAAATACAGCAGATATTTGAAAAAATGGTGCGGGTGATTTGGCAATACCAAGCCAAGGATTGCCTGAGCCTTACCTGCAATATTACAGAAGCGCGTTTAGAATTGATGCGGGTGCTGGAGCAGGGTTCTGCGGATAACGGGCTGTTAATCCCCGTTTGGAACTTCTACGGAACGCGGCAGCGAAGCTTTGCAAGCGGAAATACAGATGAAACGCTTCATGGCATTATGCTCACCATCAACGCCATTGACGGCAGCATAATAGACCGGGCTTTGGGCTATTAAGGAGGTAACAATGAAAAGATTCACGGCAATTCTGCTTTCAATATTTACCGTATTTGCCCTAACCGCCTGCCAGTCCACGCCCGAGGCGGCGGTTGTGGTGCGGAAGGACTTTGATATTCTTATAGAACGCGCCGCCGGAAGCAATGCATTCGGTAGCGAAAACCTTTCTGAGCGATACAATATTCCAAAGCATATCACGAAAGAGCTTGAAGGCATTGGCGGCAAGCTTAGTGTAAGCATAGATGCAGCCATTACAATACCGATTGAATCTACGCTTTCGGTATACAGAGTGACTCCTGCCGATTTCACGCAGGAGCAGGTCGATAAAATAATCTCCGCGTTGTATGATGGAAATGCTTTGCATACCGTAGATTCAACGTGGACAAAGCTCGATATTGAACGAATGATAACGGACATGCGGCAACATTTGAGCAACACTGACACCGATGAAGGAAAAGAGCATTTTAACCAACAAATAGAGATGCTCGAAAAAATGTATGAAACTGCACCGAATGAAAAAGTGGAGCCTCCATCGGACGGAACGCTTATGACTAAGCAGATAAACAATCCATTAACCGGAAAGCCTATGGACGAATATACATATCTTGATGTAGAGGATGAACAAGGGCAAAGGCTATATATCCGAAACAATTCAAGCGGGAGCGAATATATAACAGTCGAAAGCGATACCGGTGGGAATGAAGTATTCGACGCTTCCTCGCGCGGCGCAATGCTCAACTTTGGAAACACAACCTGTATATATGAAATTGCCGATATTACCCTTGGCGATTCCGAAGGCTTATCCGCAAAAAAGCTGTTTGATTGTTCGCCCGAACAGGCTATGGCTGTTGCTCAACAATTCGTTTCGGCAATCGGGGCTGAATATATGCGTCCATGGAAAATGCACATCGTATCGGATATTCCCAAGGAAGATTCCGTCATGTGGGACAGTTGGTTTTTATCGCTTACAAAGCAGGACTGGGCATATAGAATAAGCTTTGTCCGTACACTGAACGGCGCGGAAGTAACCGCCGATACGCTTACATCAAGCTCCGATTACGGGCGCGGCTGGACATATGAATATATGCATATAACCGTTGATGGGTCGGGCATTCGGCATTTTGTATGGCAGTCCCCGTATGAAATACTTGAAACGGCCGTGACTGATGCAGCACTTTTAGACTTTGCGCGGATACAAGAAATATTTGAAAAAATGATATTTATAATCCGCGACAGCAGATTTGATTCCGAGGAGATTGTGAACGCGCGATATGATGTGGATAAAATATTGCTGAGCCTACAACGAATCAATGAACAGGATTCAGCCGAAAACGGGCTTCTTATACCCGTGTGGACGTTTTACGGCGACAGCACGTTCCATTACGCCAATGGCCACAGCAGCACAAAAACGGAGCAGGTCTTTCTCACCATCAACGCCATTGACGGCAGCATAATAGACCGGGCTTTGGGCTATTAAGGAGGCAACAATGAAAAGATTCACGGCAATTCTGCTTTCAATATTTACCTTGTTTGCACTAACCGCCTGCCAGCCCACGCCCGAGGCGGCGGTTGTGGTGCAGAAGGATACGGACAGAATGGTTGAACAGGCGGCAAACGCGGAAAACGGCCAGACGCTTTTCGATTTGTCCATACCGGAGGGGCGCTATGTTCTCGATAATGAAGCTGCGGGCGGCAGGCTGAAAATTCATGTTGACACCAAAGTGCGTAAGCCCGATGTTGGCAGCATCCCTATACGCAAGGCCGCCATAACCGTTTTTACGCAGGAGCAGGTTACGGGGATATTCAATTATCTTTTCCCCGATGAAAAGCCCATAAACCAAAGCTACATCCGGGAAACCAAGGCCGATATAGAAAAGCAGATACTCCTCCTTAGGCAGCGGCTTGAGGATAAGAGCTATTTGAGCAACGGCCAAACCGAGGATGAGATGCTTGCTTTGATTGCCGCAGCAGAGGAACGGTATAAGACTGCGCCGGAAACGCTTCCCGCGCCCGCTGCTTCTGACGGCACAATGACATTGTATGAAGGACAGGCTACCGATGAAAACGGAATCTCAATCGCCGGGGAAACCTCGCGCTTCTACCTGTTAAGCGCCTCTTTTGATGGCTATACGCGGGGCATTAGCGTTTCAACTGCGTTTTCCGCATCCTTGCGGGACTTGGAGTCCGCAAACCATAAGTCCGGAGTTTTATCCTATTGGGATAATTCCACGCCGGCATATACCACAAAAGGGATGCTGCGAACTGACGGAAGCTCGCTGCCCGAAGCGGCGCAGGGAAAGCTTACAATTTCTTATGATGAAGCAAAAGCACTGTGCGACGGATTCTTTGCCGCCGCCGGAATGGACGGTGATTTCGGCGTGGGTGCGGCGTTTATAGTAGACGACAAGGGTACAGGGCTTGTTGACGGGAGATGGGAAAACGGTAAATACATCGAAGGGCTTAAAAATCCCGCGCAGAACTACGCATGGCAATTTTATTATGCGAGGATGGCGGATAATATTCCCATTATGCTAAATACCATTGCCGGCGGAAGCAACGGCAGCGAATTTCAGATAAGCTGGAACTATGAATATATCTGCTTCACGGTGGATAATAACGGCATTGCTTCGGTTCATTGGATGTCTCCCATTGCCGTTGGCGATGTGGTGCAGAAAAATGCCGTGCTTAAAAGTTTCCCGGAAATCATGGGCGTATTTGAAAAGATGGTAAGGGTACAATACGAGCCGATGCTTAATACGCGATATCCGGACGGGAATATTGAAATAAACGTGGATGATATAGAACTGTGCCTGATGCGTGTTCGGGAACCGAACGGCGATGGGACAACGGGTTTACTCGTTCCCGCATGGATATTTTACGGACACAACATTGCAACGCATAGCACCGGAGAGCAGTCGTTTGATTTTTCGGGCGGTATCGCCTACCGATGGCCGCAGGCGCCGATAGTTTTATTCGCAATCAATGCCATTGACGCCAGCGTGATAAATTTTACATGGGGCTATTAAGGAGGCAACAATGAAGAGATTCACGGCAATTCTGCTTTCAATACTTACCGTATTTGCCATAACCGCCTGCCAGCCCACGCCCGAGGCGGCGGTTGTGGTGCAGAAGGATACGGACAAGATGATAGAAAAGGCGCAGTCAACGCCCGCAACAACCGATGCGCCGACCCTTTCCCTGAAGGAGCGTTACGCAATACCCGATGCGCTTTCCTACACTCAAACCGGAGCCAGCGGCAAGCTTAAAATAAGCGTGGAGGCGGTTGTAACCGCCCCGAACGGTGCGCTCCCAATAGTGCGGGTGGAGGCGGCGGAGTTTTCGCAGGAGACGGTTACGGCCTTCTGGAACGCATTCATAGGCGACATGCCCATGTTTGAACAGAACTATGTGCAAACAAAATCCGATATCGAAAAAGCGATATTATATTATAAGCAGGTGCAGGCGGGCATGATAGACGGAATTGAAACACCGGAGGAAGCGCAGGAGGAAATAGACGCGCTTGAAGCGGCATATCCTTCCGCGCCGGATTCCGCGGAGCCGGTGCCGGCTACGCCCGAATTGAAGCGAATCCCCGTCGATTTAGGCGAATACAGAAACGTTGCGCATTACTACGGTCTGCACGCCACAAATAACGAGCAGCGTTTGTTCTTCAACGTGCATAACCATTACGACAACACGAAGGCCATAGAGATAAAGGGCTACGACAGGAACGGAAATCAGACGGGCAGTACCATACTGGGCGTATCACGGCGCGCCAGCCTGCATTGCATGCGCATGAATGACAGGGGCGATAGGTGTTACATCAACGCAGACGCTATGCGCATGGAGCGCGGTGACGCTTTGCCGGAGCAGGCCTCAGCGTTTATAAGCCTTACCCCGGCGGAAGCCGCCGCGGCGGTTGAGGCGTTCATTGCCAAGGTCGGCCTTGCGGACGTTATGGCGGTAAGCGACATATATCTTTGCAATGACCGCGACGAACTCAACGGTAGGCCTGAGGTGTCGGCATTCGCATATGAAATATTCTGCACCCGCCTAATACACGGCACGCAATGCGCCAATATTTTGAACGCCCATGAAAGCAGCCAAACCGCAATAAAGCACGATGCCTTTGCGCCTACATGGGGGTATGAATCCTTCAAATTCCGCGTGGATGACACGGGAATATTTGACATAAGCTGGACTTCGCCCGTTGCATCTACCGAAACTGTCACGGAGGATTCCGCGCTAAAGCCCTTCCATGAAATAGAGGAAATAGCAAAAAAGATGCTGCCCATAATATATGAGCCGGATGCAAAGGACAAACGGATAAAGAGCATAGATATTTCGATAGACAGGGTAACACTCAGCCTTTGGCGGATAGCTGAGCAGGACCGCTTTGACCACGGCCTTTATATCCCCGTATGGAACTTTTTCGGCACCCGCAGCGAAATCATAACTATTCTACCGGATAGAGATTTCACCAATGTGACCGGTGGCGCTATGCTGACAATCAACGCCATTGACGGCAGCATAATAGACGTGGAGCTGGGCTATTGAAGCGGGGCGGTGTTTACAATTTATTAAAAAACAAATTGTTGACAGCATAACATAGTTATATTACTATATTTATAGTAATACTGCGCTTTTAAGGAGATTGACCCATGGCTAACGGCAATATCGGCAAAAAGAACACCCTTACAACACCCGAATGGATAGTTATGAGCGCCCTTTGGGGCAGGGAACCGCAGGTTTTGGGGGAAATAATTGAAACCATCGGCGATAGGGTGGATTGGAGCTACACCACCTACGCTTCCTACATGAAGATTCTTTCGGACAAGGGCTTTGTGGGCTTCACAACGCGGGGGCGCATGAAGTTTTACTACGCCGCTGTGGATAAGGAAACCTGCATTGCCTCCGAGGGCGAGAGCATACTGGAAAAGCTGGGCGGCAGCGACGCGGAGGAGCTTATGCTGTGCATGATTAAAAAAACCGGACTTTCCAAGGAAGGGCAGGAACGAATGAAGGCACTTATCGATTCGCTTTCAGGGAAAGGGGATGCCAAGGTATGAAGCTTTTGAACACTCTGTTTGAAATCACCATATATTCCGCCGTATTGTTCGCGGCAGTAACGGGCTTTAAGCTGGCGTTCAAGAACAAACTCTCACCCGCGCTGCATTTTACGCTGTGGTTTTTGGTCATTGCGCGGCTATGCATACCCATGACGATAGAAAGCGGCTTCCACCTTTTTACCGTGGAGCAGGAGAAACCGCTCGTGCAGCAACAAATACCCGAAGCAAGCACATTTGATGCGCCAACTCCCGCCGCCACGCGCGAAGCCGCCCCAAGTGAAGCATTGCGCAGCGAAGCGCCTGCGCCCGTGCAGGAGCCGCTGCCCGCCGCCGATTCGCCAAAGCCTGTGTTTACAATCGCATTGGCTGACGCCCTTATTGCGCTATGGGTCGCGGGCATGGCGTTCCGCGCCGCCGCTTTACTGTTCGGCGAAAGGCGGCTGCGCCTTGCAATGGCGCACAACACCCTGCCGACGGATGCACGGACGCGCGATATATATGATGCATGCTGTGCCGAGCTTGGCATTGCGCACAAATTGCCGCTGCAAAGCATGGCGGGAATATACTCGCCTGCGCTTACGGTTAGCCTAAAGCCTATGATACTGCTTCCCGCAAATATCACCGACACGCTTACGGATGCGCAGTTGGCGTGCGCACTCCGTCATGAGCTGACCCATTACAGGCGGCGCGATCATCTGCTTATGCTGCTTTTGCGCCTTTTGACATGCGTATACTGGTTCAACCCCATTGTATGGCTTATGAAGCGGGAGCTTATGAAGGACATGGAGACAGCCTGCGACAGCGCGGTTACGGCGCGGCTCAATGGCACTGGACGCCGCGAATACGCCATGACGCTGCTTGCGCTATTCTCTCAGCCCTGCCGCGCAAATTCGGTGCTGGGCATGGCGCTTTCCTCCGCGGAAAAAGACGCTGAGCGCAGGGTGCGGGGCGTGTTCGGCGCGCACAGGAGCAAAGCCCCGGTAAAAATACTTGCCGCGCTGCTGTCGGCGCTGCTTTTGGCGTGCTGCTTCACCACCGCCTGCCAGCCCACGCCGGAAAAGGAAATTGTGGTGGGGGAGGATGGCATTATGGACTACAGCCGCATATTAAGCGATATTTCTACATCGTATGCGAAGGAGGAAGCGTTGCCGGACGGTATACATTTGAAAGTGCAAGCTGAGGTCATTAAGCCTGACGATGAGTTGTGTATAGGTATAATAGAAAGATATCCCTTTGATGCTGCCATGACGGAAAAGGTAGGCGATGTACTTTGGGGCAGCGCACCTATGTATGTCTATTATGAGTCTAAGCGGGAGTTAGCAGAATATATAGTAACCTGTAGGGCGCAGATAGATGCTGCGAAAGACTTTTTAGGAGAGAATGATGTAGCGTATCTTGAAATGACGTTGAATGACATGGAAAAGGCATTGCCCGGTAAGCCGGATGCGGGGAAGCCTGCTTCATATTCCAAAATATTCGGCTATGACAACGGTTTCATTAAGGTAAATACGGGGAAAAATGCAGAAGCGACTTTTCAGGCCCTCGCTGATGGCTACCGGAACATATTGTCCTTTATGGATATTGGATTCAAAAAGCATCTTATAGAATACATAGAACCCCTCCGCGTCACGGAGGAGGAAGCTGTAAAGCAAGCGGAGGAGATACTGGAGAATATGGGATTGGCTGGACAGTTCGGCGTAGTTAAAACCGGAATTTGGTCTGTAAACCATACAATCGTGGATCAGCTACTTGAAGATAAAGGCTATGTTTTCCCAAGCAGGCACCAAAGACAATATGTTATATTCATGCGAAAGATAGGAAATGCAAATCAGGTGTACAGCGAACAAATACAGCGGGGAGCCACTGATGGTGGCTATGGTGCTGCCGTATTCTGGGAATTGATGGAGATGCAGTTCGACAACGACGGGCTGGTTTCTTTCAATTGGCAGGAGCCGGGTAACGTAAGGATAACAGAGGAAAATGTGTCTGTAATAGATTTGGATACAGCCTATGAAGCCATGCTTTCCTATATGCAATCTTCTCAAAACAGGTACGCCTATGAAGAATACGGCATATCTTCGGATAGAGTGACCATATCCATAAACAGGATTGAACTGGGCATGAGCTGCATTGCGGGAAAAAACAAAAGCATCGAAGCCGTACCTGTGTGGGAGTTCTTTGGCGAGATAGAATATGAGGATACCCAAGGGAAAATTACTTATGTGAATACCTTGCATCACAAGATAACCGATAAAACCCGTGGCTGTAACAGTATATGCACCATAAACGCCATTACCGGGAAAAGAATCGACAGAGGCTTAGGCTACTAACGTTATTTGTCATAGCAAAAAGCGGGCATTACGTATCGGTCTTGCCCGCTTTTTTACCAAAATTACAATTCGATTACATTTTGATGCGGACTTGTTGACCGCATATGCCCGATAATAAGCGTGTACATGAAGGGAGGTGCTATGCCGTATGCGGACTGTCGTTGCCAATTTGCGTCAGGCGGTGATCTCGTGGGGCTTTTTGCTCTCCCTCGCGGGCGCGGCACTCATTCCGCTCCTTTCCTCCGTTCAGGGCATATTGGCGGGCTTCCGCTCGGCGGAGCTGCTTTCCCCCGGCTACCACAGCGACCTTATCATGGGCGCACTGTCGTCCGAGGCCATGGCGCTGGCCTTGCCCATACTCGCCGCGCTGCCCTATACCGCGTCCTTCATTGACGACGTGAAGAGCGGCTTCATAAAGGAATACCTGCCCCGCACAACCGTGCCGCGGTATATCGCGGGGAAGGCCGTGGGCTGCGCCGTTTCCGGCGGGCTGGCGCTGGCATTGGGGATATTCATAGCCTACGGCTTTGCCGCGCTCATGTTCCTGCCCATGGAAGCCTACCCTAAGGCCGGAGAAACCGTACCGAATTACTTTGGCAATCTAATTGAGACTGCGCTCATGTTCTTCGCCTCGGGGGCCTTCTGGTCGCTGACGGGCATGACCTTCGCTGCGCTTACCGACAGCAAATACATGGCATACGCCTCGCCCTTCGTACTGTTCTATCTGCTCATAATCCTGTATGAGCGGTACTTCGATAAGCTCTTCGTGCTGTACCCCCGGGAGTGGCTCAATCCGTCCCCAAGGTGGGTGTTCGGTAAAATAGGGGTGGCTGTGCTGCTCATAGAGTTCAGCCTGCTGATGGCCCTTGCCTTTGCATTCGCCGCGAAAAGGAGGCTGGAGAGGATATGAAGCCGAAACAGATTCTTGCCGTGACTCGGTATAACTTCCGCCGGTGGCACAAAAACCCAAGAATAGTAATCACCTTCTGCCTCGCCTTCGTGCTTTGCTTCCTGCTGTCCGACAAGGCGGTGAAGTTCGCCAAGGAATACGAAACCACCATGCAGCTTGTGGAAGCGTTTGTCTGGACCTTCGGGGACAGCAACTCAATACTTCTTTCCTCGCTGCTATTGCTTCTGCTCTTTGCGGATATGCCCTTTATATCAAGCGCCACGCCCTTTTACCTCATGCGCATAGACCGCAAGACCTGGCTCATGGGGCAGGCGGCGTATATCGCCTTGGCCACGCTTATATACCTTGCGTTTATACTGGTTTCCACCTCCCTGGTCTGTATGCGGCAGAGCTTTGTGGGGGATATGTGGTCTGAGACCGCCGCAATCCTCGGCTACTCCGGCGCGGGGCAAAAGGTGGCCCTGCCCGCGCTTGTGAAAACGCTGGAGATGAGTCGACCGTATGAATGCATGGCGACCATATTCCTGCTGATGCTGCTTTACACCCTTCTGATGGTGTTCGTCATGCTGCTGTTTAACCTTAAAAAAGGTCAGCTTGCGGGGATAGCCGCCGTGTTCACATTCAGCCTGTTTGGCTTTTTACTCAACCCCCAGACCATAAAGGCCATATTCAAACTGCCGGATGCGCTCATGTATAAGGCCAACGTTGCGGTGGGCTGGCTTTCGCCGCTGAATCAGGCAACGTACCACATGCACAACTTTGGCTACGATCTTTTGCCAAGGCTATGGCAGACGTATTTTATATTCGCAATGCTCATCGCCCTGTGCTTTTTCCTTTCCCTTCGGGCGGTGCGGAATTACAACTTTAACTTTGGCGGTACTGAAGCATGAACATTATTTCGGTCAAAAACCTATCCAAGTCCTTCGGTCAGGAGCGGGTATTAAAAAACGTTTCCCGCGATTTTGAGAAAGGGAAGATACACGGCATAGTGGGCAACAACGGCAGCGGCAAAACGGTGCTGATGAAGTGCATATGCGGCTTCCTGATACCCGACAGCGGCAGCATAACCGTGAACGGCGAGCGCGTTGGCGTGGATGTAGACTTCCCGCGGGACATGGGGCTGATAATCGAAACGCCGGGGTTTCTGCCCAACGTTACGGGCATGAAGAACCTTGAGATATTGGCTTCGCTGAACAAAAAGATAGGGCTTCGGGAGATAGCCGCTTCAATGCGTGCAGTGAGCCTTGACCCAAGCATGAATAAGCCCGTGGGCAAGTATTCGCTCGGCATGCGGCAGAGGTTAGGCATAGCCCAAGCCATAATGGAAAACCCAAGTTTGCTTATACTTGACGAGCCGCTCAACGGCCTTGACAAGCACGGCGTTCGGGAGATGCGGCAGCTTATAAAGGGGCTGAAGGAGCAGGGAAAGACAATACTGCTGGCCAGCCACAATCAGGGGGATATAGACGAGCTTTGCGACACCGTGTGCGAGATGGACGCGGGAGTTATGACCATGATACGGGAGGAAAGTATATGAACCGACTATTCGCGGCGCTGATGGCTATATTGCTGCTCGCGCTGCCCATCGCCGCTTTTGCTGAGGGAACGGAAACCCCGCCCGCGGAGACCCAAGCGCCTGTAACTACGCCTGAGCCCACGCCGGAGCCTACCCCGGTGGCGGACAAGCTGATAATAGACAGCTGGAATCTGTACGACGGCATGGATAGAACATACCAGCAGGGCTATGTGCCCCGCATAGTGAACGGCTGCTGCTACATTATATTCCCGCTTATCGGCGAAACCTATGACGGCAAGGTGACGGTAACGGCCGACCTTGGCGCGACGGCGGACAGCCCCTTCGTATTCGGCAACTATTCCCAGACCGCAGCCGGCTGGGGGAGGTATGTGTTCATGTTTGAAATACCGCTCGTTAAGGGGCGGATAAACGGCTCCTACCCCGTCACGCTGAAGGCGGACTACCTTGACGTGCTGGGCCAACAGAAGCAGCAAAGCTTCACGCTGTATGTCACCGTAACCGATGGTAAGAACCCACCCGACCCGAACGACGTGCCGAAGCAGGAGGTTGAAAAACCGGAGCTGTTCATATCCGCCTGCGAGATAAATCCAAACACCGTCACAGGCGGTGACGGGTTCACGGCTACGGTCACGATAGACAACATTGGCACGATACGCGCCCGCTCCGTGCGACTGTCCTACGGGAGCGAGGCGGCGGGCATAATACCCGCGGACACGAACAACGCGATGCATTTAGAGAACATTGCAAGCGGCGAAGGCGCGACAGTTTCATTCGCCCTCCGCACCACGGGAGACGTGCTTGCGGGCGAGCAGCCCTTTTACGTTACGCTGGACTACGTTGACCTTTACGGCGGGGTATACACAAACACGCGGACGTTCCTCGTCCACGTTACCCAGCCCGCGAAGATGAGCTGCGACCCCGTTTCCCTGCCGAAGGAGGTCACTGCGGGCGAAACGATATCCCTGCCCGCCAACGTGTTCAACATAGGCAAAAGCCCGCTCAGGAACGTCACCGTGAACCTGACCGGCGCGGGGCTTTTCCCCACCTCCAGCGTGTTCTTGGGGGACATTCAGCCGGGGCAGGCGGGCTACGGGGAAATGAAGGTGTTCGTGGGTATGCTCTCCATGACGGAGGGCTACACCGAAAGCTACGGCAAAACAAGCGCCGCCTACACCGTTACATACACCGACGACGCGGGCGAAACCCACACCGCCGAGCAGCAGCTTTCCACCGAGATAAAGCAGCCCATTCTTGACGGCGAAAAGACAGACGCCGAAAAGCAGGCCGAGGAAGAACAAAAGCGCGCCATGAGCCAATGGTGGATAAGCGCGCTTGCGGCCTTCGCAGTTATTGCGATAATAGTCGCGGTGATTGTGGTGAGTAAGTTTGCGAGGATGATGAAGGTGAGGTAAGGGTAAAAAAACAGGCCGCATTACAGCCGCCGTCATAATTTACCCATATAAAACAGATAGCCCCTGACTGCCGTAACCCGATACAGTCAAGGGCTATCCCTCATTCTTAATGTCCAGCATCATTGAAACCCCTCTTTCTTCAGAATCATGGCGCCACTTATTTATCTGTTAAATATGCGCCCCGCTTAAATTCAAGCACCGCTTACGATGCTCCTGCCGTTAACGACGGCTTCCATTGGACGATTACAGCTTACTGTCGGCACCACCTTCCCCATGCTCCAACCTATGGGGGAATCTATCCACTCACTCTATCTCTTTTGTAATTTAATGATAGCAGATATTACATTAAATTGCAAGAGCAAATGCATAAATTCTCATACAAGTTTTGCTTCATTATTCCATTTTAGCATCTTTTATTTCCTTCCTTTTGTAGAAGATGCTCAATGCCAGCAGCATGGCGCAGTAGAACAGCACGCCTATGGCAAATATAAGCTGAAAATCACGCCATTGCGAATAGGATGCGGTGCGAAAGCCCAGCACGCACAGATGCCCCAGCCCGTAGGCAACGGGAATCGGAATTGCCCGCTCTATGCAGCGGCGGATATGCTCCCTCCTACGAAGGATGAACCACATGCATCCGAGAATCAAAAACAGCGCAATATTGAACAACAGCCAATATCCAAGTGAAAGTCCCGGCAATGCCACCCAACTGCCATTCAGCCTGCTAAGATTTCCATAGATACAGACAGAATCCATATCAACATTGTTTAGCGCATAATTCTGCTGGAAGAATATATATACCGGCAAGCCGGCTGTTTCCCGCACCAAAGCATTCTGTACACCATGCCGCCCGGTCAGCCTGTCCCAAGATGTAGTCCAAACCTCAAGATAATAAACCTTTTCTTTTATATCTTTACCTGTAATGATTCTTTGGAGGGTATAATTTGTTATCCTTTCGTCGAAAGAGAGGACGATATAGCCTCCTTCGGTTTTTGTCACGGTCACCAGCTCCGGCGAATAGGCAAAGTATTTCGGCGCGGTCAGAAAAGAGATGACTGACAGCACCAGAGCCAGCAGCACAGCCGCCGTGCATAGTATGGTTTGCACCTTTTTAATCAGCAACGCCTTTTTCAGCCGTTTCAGCGGCGCGGCGTCTATATCCGTCTGCAGCTCCGCCTGCACCTCCACAGGCTCCCGCAATTTTTCAAGCTCTGCACGGCATATGGGACAATTTTCCAGATGCCCCTTTACGAACTCCGCCGTATCCTTTGATACCATTTTTTCCGCATACAACGGCAGTATATCGCGGACTATGCTGCATTCATTCTTCATTTTCGTCAACCTCCATTCCAGTTCGGAGCATGTTTCGCGCCCGGTGATAGGTAACGCATGCCCAGCTTTCCGTTTTGTGGAACAGCTTCCCAATGTCCTTGAAGCTCATTTCGCCAAGGGTGCGCCACATGAAAACCTCCTTGTACGGGTTCGGCAGCTCATGCAGCAGACGCCTTATTTGCCTTGCGTTCTCACTGCGCAGCAGTATTTCATCCAGCGATTCTCCTGTTTCAGATATAAGCTGTTCAATATTCTCCGTGTGTTCCGTCCTTCGGCTCTGTTTCAGGTGGGTGTAGTAACAGTTCTTTGCAATCTGACACAGCCACACGCGAATATCACAGTCGCCGCGAAAGGTATCAATGCGCTTCAGCGCGCGAAAGAACGCTTCGCCGGTAATATCCTCGGATAGCCGTTCATCCCCGCCGGACAGCCGCCGAACATAGAGGAACACATCACGAAAATAGTCCCTGTATATCTGTTCAAAGTCCGTCACCTGCTCACCTCCCTGCCCCGTTTATATATAAGACTGCACAAATCGAAAAACCTTACAGCGTTTTTGAAGAAAGTTTTATTGACGCCCTCTCCCGCCATTCTGCGTACAATAAGGAATAGATGCATTTGTGGAAATACGCCCCCGAAAAAATCAATTTCCGGGGGCTTAAAGCGTTTAGATTATTAAATTGAAGCCCGCCCTCTCTCAAAGAGCCGCGCCGTATCAGATATTGAAATACTCCTTTGCGGATTGGAACAGCTTCATGTCATAGCGGCCGTCCACGTTTTTGTACAAGCCGTCGGCAATGCGCTCGGAATGGCCCATCTTACCCAATATCCGCCCATCGGGAGAAGTGATGCCCTCTATGGCCCAAACGGAGCCGTTCGGGTTCACATCAATGTCCATTCCGGGCACTCCGTTTTCGTCAACGTACTGCGTAGCAATCCGGCCGTTTGCCGCAAGCTTCCGCACCAATTCATCGCTGCACAGGAAGCGGCCCTCGCCATGGGAAACGGGAACGGTATATATATCCCCCACCTGCGTCCCTGCAAGCCACGGCGAACGGTTTGAGGCGATGCGGGTGCGCACCAAACGCGACTGATGGCGGCCGATTGTGTTGAAGGTCAACGTTGGGCAATTCTCGTCGGCATCAATTATTTCACCGTACGGCACAAGTCCCAATTTGATGAGCGCCTGAAAGCCATTGCATATGCCAAGCATCAAGCCGTCGCGTTTTTTAAGCAGATCCATTGTCGCGTCCCGTACCTCGGGATTGCGGAAGAAGGCGGTTATGAGCTTGGCGGAGCCGTCCGGCTCGTCGCCGCCGGAGAAGCCGCCGGGGATAAATATTATTTGGCTGTTTCGTGCGGCACCCGCGAAGCGGTGAATGGATTCCGCCACGTCCTGCGCGGACCGATTGTTCAGCACCATTATTTCCGGTTCAAGTCCGGCGCGCTTTACGGCGCTTGCGGAGTCATATTCGCAGTTTGTGCCGGGGAATACGGGTATCAGCACCTTTGGAACGGCTACGCCCACCTTGGGCGCAGCACGGGTGACGGACGGCGCGGACAAAGTGGGAACCTCCGCCGTATCTTCGGCCGTTCGGCGGGGATATACTGATTCCAAAACGCCCTCGTTCAAGGCAAGCAGCTCGGAAACCGTTGCGCTGTCATCTGCAATGCGCACAACAGGCTCGGCCGTGGTAACGCCAATGCGAACGGCATGCGCCGTATCCTCCGTCAACTCCGCCACAACGGAACCGGGAAGCAGTGTGTTCCAATCTATTGACATATTTTCGGCCGCAAAGCCGATGCTGTTGCCGAAGGACATGTTCATAACAGCCTCGGAAAGTCCGTTTTCCACGGCCCACGCAGCACGAACCTTACCGTTCAGCGCCAGTGTATGCAGCGCTTCCCACGCCACCTTTAGACTTTCCGTATCAGCGCCGGAGAACAGATACACGGGATGGCCTGCTTCCTTAAATTCAGGGGATAACACCTCTCCCGTCTTTAGCGGCGCAACGGCGAAGGATATAAGCGTTGGCGGCACATCTAAATCGAGGAATGTGCCTGACATGGAATCCTTGCCGCCTATGGCGGCGGCGCCAAGCTCCAACTGCGCGTCTACCGTGCCAAGCAATGCGGAGAATGGCTTACCCCAACGCTCGGGCTCGTTGCGGAGCTTTTCAAAAAACTCCTGAAAGCTGAGATATGCTTTTTTATAGTCTGCACCGGCGGCAACAAGCTTAGCCATGGATGTGTAAACCGCATTATATGCCCCTATATACGGGTCTACCGAGGTCTGCTCAGGGTCGCAGCCCCATGCCATTACGCTTGCCTGATCGGTAGCTTGACCGGGCAGCACGGGGAACACGGCGGCCATGGCCTGCGCCGGAGTACGCTGTGTTTTGCCGCCGAAGGGCATCAATACGGAGCCTGCGCCTACCGTGCTGTCAAACCGCTCCGCAAGTCCGCGGCGGGAGGCACACTTTAAGCTTGCAGCCATATCGCGCAGAGAACTGAAGCGGGGCCTTGCAAGCTCCGCGCGTTCCTTTTCCGCCACGCGGACGGCGGCATGCTTTACGGCGCCGTTTGTGTTAAAAAATTCGCGGCTTAAATCGGCAATTACCGCCCCGTTCCACTCCATTACCATTCGCGGCTCCTTCGTTACCACGGCAACCTGATAAGCCTCCAGGTTTTCCGCATTTGCGGCGGCGATGAATGCCTCGGCGTCCTCGGGTGCTACGACCACGGCCATGCGCTCCTGCGATTCGGAGATCGCAAGCTCCGTGCCGTCCAGCCCTTCGTACTTTTTGCGCACGGCGTCCAAATCGATGTGTAGCCCGTCCGCCAGTTCGCCTATTGCAACGCTGACGCCGCCCGCGCCAAAATCGTTGCAGCGCTTTATAAGGCGTGTCACGGCGCCGTTGCGGAACAGGCGCTGCAGCTTGCGTTCCTCTGGGGCATTGCCCTTTTGAACCTCCGACGCCATGGTGGACAGGGATTTGAGGTTATGACTTTTGGAAGAGCCCGTTGCGCCTCCTATACCGTCCCGCCCTGTGCGGCCGCCCAGCAGGATTATCGCATCCCCCGGTGCGGGGCATTCGCGGCGGACATTATATGCCGGAGCCGCCGCTACAACCGCGCCGCATTCCAGACGCTTGGCAATATAGCCTTCATGGTAAAGCTCCGCCACATGGCCCGTGGCAAGGCCTATTTGGTTGCCGTAAGAGGAATAGCCCGCCGCGGCGGTTTGGCACAGCTTACGCTGCGGCAGCTTGCCTGGAAGGGTTTTATCAAGGCTTACGCGCGGATCGCCCGCGCCGGTTACGCGCATAGCCTGATGTACGTATGCTCGGCCGGACAAAGGATCGCGTATGCAGCCGCCTATGCAGGTTGCAGCGCCGCCGAATGGTTCAATCTCGGTTGGGTGATTATGGGTTTCGTTTTTGAACATCAGCAGCCAGTCCTGCTCCTCGCCATCAACCGTAGCGGTAACATGTATGGAGCAGGCGTTTATTTCTTCGCTTTCGTCAAGCTCCGGCAGCAAGCCGCGCTTTTTAAGCACCTTTGCGCCTATGGTAGCAATGTCCATAAGCGTCTGCGGGCGTTTTGCGGCCTTTTCCGCGCCGTAAACCTCAACGCGGGCGGCGATGTACCGCTCATATGCGGCCTGAACAGCCGCGTCGTGAATCTCCACATGGTCTATGTGGGTGGAGAATGTCGTGTGGCGGCAATGGTCGGACCAGTAGGTATCCACCACGCGGATTTCGGTGATTGTGGGGTCACGATGCTCATCATCGCGGAAATAGCCCTGCAAATATTGCAAATCGTCCAAATCCATTGCAAGCCCCAATTCATCACGCAGCGTATCAAGCGCCGCGCCGTTCATGGCAATAAAGCCCTCTATGGTGCGGACGGTGGTGGGGATATCATATTCCATTTGCAGCGTTTGCGGCAACGCAAGCGATGCTTCACGGCTTTCCACAGGGTTGATTACATATTTTTTTATGGCCGCGGTTTGTTCTTCCGTCAGCGTGCCTTCCAAAACATACACCCGCGCTGTACGCACAACGGGGCGTTCCCCCTGCGACAATATCTGGATGCACTGTGCGGCGGAGTCCGCCCGCTGATCGTACTGGCCGGGCAAATACTCCACGGCAAAAACGGTGCCTCCCTCCGGCGGGTCATAGCTCACGGTATCGAGCTGCGGCTCGGAAAGCACAGTTTTTACGGCGTAGTCGAACAGTTCCCGACTGATATTCTCCAAATCATAGCGATTAAGCAGCCTAATTCCCGTTAGCGAACGAATGCCGAGAAATTCCCGCAAATCCTCCAACAGGGCGCGGGCTTCGTTTGCCAACGCTTCTTTCTTTTCTACATATACTCTATAAACCATGCCTGCGCTTGCTCCCTTCATTTTTTAAGCGCTTCAAGCGCGCGCCTGCCGATATCACGCCGATAAAACGCATTTTCAAATTGTACGCTCTCCACCCGCTCATAGGCTTTTTCAACGGCGCTTTTCAAATCCGCTGCCGTGGCGGTAACGCCAAGCACCCGTCCGCCGCTCGTCAGCAGGCGGTCATTCTCCCGCTTTGCCCCCGCCACATAGGTATTGGCGGCGGTTTCGGCGGGCATGGTTATGGCAAAGCCCTTTTCATAATGCTCCGGATAGCCGCTTGAAGCCATTATCACGCAGCATGCGGCTCCATCGGAGAATTTGACCTCCGTATCCGCCAGCGTACCGTTGCGGCAGGCGCGCATTATTGTAAGCAAGTCGCTTTCAAGCAAGGGCAGAACCACCTGCGTTTCAGGGTCTCCGAAGCGGCAGTTATATTCAATTACCTTGGGGCCGTTCGGCGTAAGCATCAGCCCGAAATACAGGCAGCCGCGGAATGTACGGCCTTCTGCGTTCATGGCGCGCACGGTTGGCAGGAAGATCGTTTCCATGCATACGCGCGCAATATCGTCCGTATAGTAGGGATTCGGAGCGACGGTGCCCATTCCGCCCGTGTTCAGCCCCTTGTCATCATCGTACGCCCGTTTATGATCCATTGACGAAACCATTGGAGCAACCGTATTGCCATCGGTAAAGGCCAGTACGGAAACCTCAGGCCCCGTCAAAAACTCCTCCACCACCACCCTGCTGCCGCTGCTGCCGAAGGCGCGGTTCAGCATTATGGTCTCCACGGCGGAAACGGCGTCCTCTCGCGTTTCGGCAATAAGCACTCCCTTGCCCAATGCAAGGCCGTCCGCCTTTACCACAACAGGCAAAGGACAGGTTTTAACATAATCCATGGCGGCGGCTGCATCAGTAAACACCCGATAATCCGCCGTTGGTATGGCGTACTTTTTCATCAGCTCCTTGGCAAACACCTTGCTGCCTTCGATTATTGCCGCATTTGCCTTGGGGCCGAAGCATGGTATGCCCGCTGCTTCCAGCGCGTCCACCGCGCCCAGTACCAACGGATCATCGGGCGCAACCACGGCAAAGCCGATATCGTGGGCTTTTGCAAAGGCAACCTGTGCGGGGATATCCTTTGCGCCTATTTCCGCAACGCACACGGCATCGGCGGCAATACCGCCGTTTCCCGGAACGCAATAGATAGTCTCCACTTCGGGATTCTCTTTTAATTTTCTGACGATGGCATGCTCACGGCCGCCGCCGCCTACTACCAGAATGTTCATGGAGCCCTCCCTTTATTTCATAAATCGGTATGCCGCCGCGCCAATGCCATGCAAAAGCTGCACGGCGGCGAATATTTGAAGCCTTGCGGCGGCTCAATGATGGAACAGCCGCGCGCCCGTAAACACCAGCACCATGCCGTATTTATCGGCCGTAGCAATCACATTATCGTCGCGGATGGAGCCGCCCGGCTCGGCAATATAGCATACGCCCGACTTCCTTGCTCTTTCCACATTGTCGCCAAACGGGAAGAACGCATCGCTGCCGACCGTTACGCCGGACTGTGCGGCAATCCACGCCTTCTTTTCCTCTGCACTGAGAACATCGGGGCGCGCCTTGAATATGCCTTGCCACGCGCCGTCCGCCAGCACGTCCTCATATTCATCGGATATATAAACGTCTATGGCATTGTCCCTATCGGGGCGGCGTATATTTTCAACGAATTGCAGCCCAAGCACCTTTGGATGCTGGCGCAGATACCAGTTATCCGCCTTTTGCCCCGCAAGGCGCGTGCAATGGATGCGGCTCTGCTGACCCGCGCCCACACCTATGGCCTGACCGTCCTTAACATAGCAGACGGAGTTAGATTGGGTATATTTAAGCGTTATTAGGGCCACAATCATATCTATTTTTGCGGCCTCCGGCAGCGCTTTGTTTTCGGATACAATATTTTTCAGCATATCCTTATCTATAACAAGGTCGTTGCGGCCCTGCTCAAACGTAATGCCGAACACATCCTTATGCTCCGTAGCGGCGGGAACATAGCTTGGGTCTATCCGAACCACATTGTAGCTGCCCTTCTTCTTTGTTTTAAGTATTTCCAGCGCCTCGTCGGTATAGCCGGGGGCGATTATGCCGTCGGAAACCTCGTCCTTTAGATACATGGCTGTGGCGGCATCGCAAACATCCGACAGAGCGGCCCAGTCGCCGTATGAGCAAAGGCGATCGGCCCCCCGCGCGCGGATATAGGCGCAGGCAATGGGAGAAAGCTCGGCGGCGGGATTGACAAAATATATCCTTCTATCCACCTCGCTAAGAGGCAGACCCACGGCGGCGCCGGCAGGTGAAACGTGCTTAAAGCTGGCAGCGGAGGGCAGACCGGTTACATTCTTCAGCTCCTTTACAAGCTGCCATGAGTTAAGCGCATCAAGTAAATTTATATAGCCGGGCTTCCCGTTCAAAACGGTAAACGGCAGGTCAGAGCCATCCTTCATGAAAACCTTGGAAGGCTTTTGATTGGGATTGCAGCCGTATTTCAGCTCCACTTCATTCATATCTATATGCTCTCCTTAATCGCCAAGATTTTTGTTAAACAGGCGTACTTCGCCGTTCACATTTGTATAAAGGGATACTTTATTGTCCGCATTCAGTGCGGCCCATACCTCATCGGGCTTAGGAACCGTGACCTCCATCGGCTCGCCCGCAAATGTGGGCAATGGACTTCCGTCGCCCTGATAGGTGCTTATAAAATAGCCTTTGCCCTCATCCGCGCCCTCGTAGCAGAAGAATTCCCTAAGGCAGCGCCCATTATTGCGCTTCAAAATGGATAACTCAAATGAACCGTCTGCATTAAGCACGGCGGAAATGCGGGGCGTAAAGTTAGGGGAGTCCGGCTCGTATTCGCGCTTCATAAGCCCCCTGCGAAAGTCGCCGCAGGCACATATGGTATCAGTTTGGTCGCCATTGGTTACAACAAGCGCGTCCCCCAGCTTCCTTACCGGATGATAGATTATAAGGCTTGGATCCTCAAGCTTGGCAGGATCGTGCGCCTCGGTACGGATACCGTCATCAGTCGGGGCAAATATGCGGTTGCGGCTGTTTGCGCTGCGACCCATTATGAAATAATAAACAAGGTTTTTGCTTACAAGTATGCCCCGGCCGGGGTAGGGATTTTCCCGCAGAAAAGTAATAAAATCAAGCATTGCCATTCTCCTTTACGATTTGTTCCGAAACCATTTCCGCCGCGCGGGGCAACAGCTGCCATTCCGCCTGCTCCATTACCCGCCGCTGGAGTGTTTCGGGCGTATCATCCGGCAAAACGTCCACCGCTTTTTGCAGCAGAATGCGCCCGCCGTCCAGAACTTCATTCACAAAATGCACCGTTGCACCCGTCACCTTTACGCCCGCCGAAAGAGCGGCTTTGTGTACCTTAAGCCCGTACATGCCCGCTCCGCAGAAGGAGGGTATTAGCGACGGATGCACATTAAGTATGCGTGACGGCCAGCGGGAAGTAAAATTCGCGCTGAGTATGGTTAGAAATCCCGCCAGAACAATCAGGTCAATTTCATGCTCCGCAAGCAAACAGGATAAAGCAGTCTCAAAGGCCTCCTGACCGCCGCACAGCTTAGGCGATAAGGTCTTGGCGGGTATATTGGCATTTGCCGCCCGCGTAAGCGCATATGCTCCAGCGTTGGAGGATACCACAAGCGCTATTTGGCCATGCGGCAGCAGTCCCGCCGCCTGCGCGTCCAGCAATGCCTGTAAATTTGTGCCGCCGCCTGAAACAAGCACGGCAATCTTAGCTTTTTTCATAGTCGTTTTTCTCCTTTGCCGGCAGCCGCAAGCCGGCGCGGCTTTGGGTGCGTTCAGGCCAAGACTATCTTTTCGCCGCCATGGACGATTTCGCCGCAAGCATAAGCGTCTATCCCCTCCGCCTTCAATGCGGAAAGCGCCGCATCGGCGGTATTTGGGCTAACGACCGCCACCATGCCCACGCCCATATTGAAGGTATTGAACATATCGTGTTCGTCTACGCCGCCCTGCTTCTGCAACAGGTTAAATATGGCGGGCGTTTTGAGGGTAGCCCTGTTGATTTTTGCGCAAAGGCCATCGGGTATGCAGCGGGGAATATTTTCATAAAAGCCGCCGCCGGTAATATGGCTTACGCCACGAACCTCCGCGGCTTCGATGCAGCGAAGCACGGGCTTAACATAAATTACTGTAGGACGCAGCAGCGCCTCGCCCAGCGTTTCGCCAAGCTCGTCATAGTATTTGCCAAGGTCGGCTTCTTCCACGTCAAACACCTTTCGTACAAGCGAATAGCCGTTGGAGTGGAAGCCCGATGAGGGCAGCGCCAGCACCACGTCCCCCGCCGCCATGCGACCCGAATCGATTAGCTTAGGCTTATCCACAAGCCCAACTGTGAAGCCCGCCAAATCATAATCGTCAGCGGCCATCATGCCCGGATGCTCGGCCGTTTCGCCGCCGATCAGGGCGCATCCCGCCTGAACGCAGCCCTCCGCAACGCCCGACACGATTGCCGCAACCTTTTCGGGCACGTTCTTCCCGATGGCTATGTAATCAAGGAAAAACAGGGGCTTTGCGCCGCAGCATATTACATCGTTTACGCACATGGCCACGCAGTCTATGCCGATGGTATCATGCCTGTTCATAAGCTCTGCAATGCGCAGCTTGGTACCCACGCCATCGGTGCCGGATACGAGTATCGGCTCCGTCATGCCGTCAATGTTCGGGGCAAACAGGCCGCCGAAGCCGCCGATATCGGAAACCACGCCCGGGATATAGGTGCGCTGAACGTCTGCGCGCATGAGCTTAACGCCCTTGTAACCGGCGGTTATGTCTACGCCGGCTGCCGCGTATGCGGCGGAGCTGGATTTTTCCATATCAATCATTCCTTTCCGTTCCAACAGTATGTACAAACCTTCTCAGGATCTATGCCTATGGCCTCCATCACGCCGTCAAGAGACTGATAGCCGAGAGAATCAAAACCAAGCTTTTCGCATATGGACTTCAAAAGACACTGTCCGCGCTCCGTGGTAGAATCGGCATATTCGTCAAGATGCATATGCCCCTCGTCCCCTTCCAGCTCCTGCACCATGCGCCGTGCAAGCAGCTCCATATCGGAATTGCCGCGGGAGAAGTTCAAATATTTACAGCTATACATAATGGGCGGGCAGGCGGAGCGCATATGAACCTCCTGCGCGCCGGATTCATAGAGAAAATCAACCGTTTCCCTAAGCTGTGTGCCGCGGACAATGGAATCATCAACAAGCAGCAGTTTCTTCCCCTGTATCAGTTCGGGTACGGGTATCTGCTTCATCTTGGCAACCTGATTGCGAACGTCCTGATTTGTAGGCGTAAATGATCGGGGCCATGTTGGCGTGTACTTCACAAATGGACGTACAAACGGCTTGCCGCTGCGGTTGGCAAAGCCTATGGCGTGCGGCACGCCGGAATCCGGCACGCCCGCCACATAATCAACCTTCGGCAGCCGCCCGTGCGCAATTTCATTGCGTGCCATAATCTCGCCGTTGCGGTAGCGCATTACCTCCACGTTTACGCCCTCGTAATTGGAGTTTGGGTAGCCGTAATATGTCCAAAGGAAGCCGCATATCTTCATATCCTTGCCCGGAGGGGAAACGGTTTTGCAGCCTTCGCTGTTCAGCGCCACTATTTCCCGCGGGCCAAGCTCATGGGCATCCTCATAGCCCAGCTTGTGATAGGCAAACGATTCAAACGAAACGCACAGGCTGCCGTCAGGATGCCTGCCCACAAGAACCGGCAAACGCCCAAGCCTATCCCTTGCGGCCAGAATGCCGTCCTTCGTCATCAGCAGTATTGTGATGGAGCCGCGAATCATCTCCTGCGCGTACAATATGCCGTCCACCAAATTTTCCTTCATGTTTATAAGGGCGGCTACAAGCTCCGAAACATTGACCTTTCCGTTGCTTTGCGCCATGAACTGATGTCCATGGTCGGAAAAATACGTTTCTATAAGTTCATCGGTATTGTTGATTATACCAACCGTGCATATGGCATACAGTCCCAAATGGGAGCGCACCAACAGCGGCTGCGGGTCTGTATCGCTTATGCAGCCCATGCCAATATGCCCCTTAAGCTCGCGCAGGTCGCCTTCGAACTTAGTGCGGAAGGGGGTGTTTTCAATATCATGAATCTCGCGGACGAATCCGTTTTCGCGCCCGTAGACCACCATTCCGCCGCGGCGTGTGCCCAAATGGGAATGGTAGTCCGTGCCGAAAAACACATCAAGTCCCACATCGCGGTGGGAAAATGCTCCGAAAAAGCCGCCCATTACGCAAAGAAAAGCTCGGAGAGCGTCATGGGATCAATATATTGACCATTCTTATAAACGCGCATGTTGCCGCTTGCCACTTCGTCAATCAGCATAACGCTGCCATCGGGCGCGTAGCCGAATTCAAATTTGATATCATATAGCTCCATGCCCTTTTCCTTCAAATCATCGGCGACTATCTGCGTAATCCTCTGGGTTTGAGACTTCAGCTCCTCATATTGCTCGTCACTCATCACGCCCAATGCAACAAGTGCGTCCTTGGTAATCAACGGATCTCCCTTAGCATCGTCCTTAAGCGTGGTCTCCACATAGTATGGCAGATCTGCGCCGGACTCGATAAGGTCGCCGTAGCGACGGATAAAGGAGCCGACGGCCTTGCGGCGGCATATAACCTCCAAGCCGTGGCCGAAAACCTTGGCGGGAAGAACCTCCATTGTGGTGTTTTTCAAATCGGCGCCGACAAAATGGGTCTTTATTCCGGCGGCGTTAATCTTTTCAAAGAAATAGATGCTCATGCGCAGGTTCACATCGCCAACACCGTCTATCGTCAGGCCCACGGCATTCTCACCCGGATCGAACACACCGTCTTTTCCGGTGCATTCATCTTTGAATTTAAGCAGGTAGTTGCCGTTATCCAGTGCGTAAACGTCCTTGGTTTTGCCAGTGTAAACGAGCTTCATAATTGTACCTCCAAAATGAATTTGTTTTCGGTTTTTATCAGTCTTTATCGGGCAGGCGCTTTGCCTGCATTAAGCATTGGCAATTCAGCTCCGTTTGAAGCTTTGCTTCCTTTGCGGCAATCTGCTTCGCCATATCCGCCCGCTGCGCGTCAAGCTTTGCGGATAGCGCATCGTCGTTTACGGCCAATATCTGCGCCGCAAGCACGGCGGCGTTTTTGGCGCCGTTGATGGCCACGGTAGCCACGGGTATGCCGCTTGGCATTTGAACCGTAGCAAGCAGGGCGTCCAGCCCATCCATAGCGCCGCCCTTCATGGGAATGCCTATAACCGGAAGCGTGGAATTGCCGGCGAAAGCGCCCGCCAAGTGTGCCGCCATTCCTGCTGCGCAGATAAGCACGCCGAAGCCGTTGGCGCGCGCGTTTTTGGCAAAGTCCGCAGCGGCGGCCGGAGAACGGTGGGCGCTTAGGATATGCGCCTCATAGGGGATGCCGAATGCGTCAAGCTGCTGACACGCCGCCTTTACAACAGGCCAGTCAGAGTCGCTTCCCATAACAACTGCAACTTTTTTCATGCGATTCTCCTTATTAAAATCAAATAAAAAAGGGTAAACCATTTCCCATGGTCATCCATGGAAAAAAGGTTTGCCCAGACGGTCGACAGTACGTATAACAGCAGGCTCCCATGTGGTGCTCCACGTTCCGTCAGTTGCCTGTGCTTCAATGTTTTAATTATCGCAGAACCGACGGCAAAAGTCAATTCCCGACACGGCATCATGCTAAATCACAATCAATGCTTTTCACACTTCTCCCGGCGGGATCCGCAACGGCGACTCCCGCCGAGATAGATTTTAGCCGCAGGGCTTTTGCCCCTTGCCCGTTATGCTCCCGCCTGCGATTCGCAGTAGATGCAGCGGTACACGCGCTTTTCGCGGTCGGTCAATATGAATTCCTGCGGCAGCTCCTGCTCAACGGAGGTAATGCAGCGCGGATTTTTGCACTTCAGCACGCCGCGTATGCGCTCGGGCAGATTAAGCTTGCGCTTTTCCTTCAGCTCACCGCCGCGTATTATGTTCACGGTTATGCTTGGGTCAACATAGCCTATCAAGTCCCAATCAAGCTCCATTTCGCGGTCTATTTTTATAATGTCCTTGCGGCCCAGCTTCCTGCTGGTGACGTTTTTTAGAATTGCAACGGTGCAATCCAGCTCGCCAAGGCCGAGTATGCTGTACAGCTCCATTGACTTGCCCGCCGTTATATGGTCTATCACTATGCCGTTTTGGATGGCGTCTATTATCATGCCTTTTTCCTCCTTATAATATAATTTGTTATTCTATGCCAAGCATTTTAAGTATAAGCGCCATGCGGATATACTTGCCGTACTGCACCTGCTTAAAGTAACAGGCGCGGGGGTCGTTGTCTACCGCTACCGAAATTTCGTTCACGCGCGGCAACGGATGCAAAATGCGCAGATCCTCCTTTGCGCCGCGGAGCTTTTCCGGCGTTAGTATATAGCTGTCCTTCAGGCGCAGATAGTCCTCCTCGTTGAAAAAGCGTTCACGCTGCACACGGGTCATATACAGAATATCAAGCTGCGGCATGACCTCCTCCAGCGAGGCGGACTGAATATATGGTATGCCGGGGTTCTTAATGTACTGCTCCTTAACATAGCGCGGAAGCTTCAATTCCTCGGGGGAAATCAGCACAAAGCGCACGTCCGGATAACGGCTCATGGCGGCTACAAGGGAATGCACCGTGCGCCCGAATTTAAGATCGCCGCACAGGCCAACCGTCAGCCCATCAAAGTGCCCCTTCTCCCTGTGTATGGTAAGAAGGTCCGTAAGCGTTTGCGTGGGGTGGTTATGGCCGCCGTCGCCTGCGTTTATAATGGGTACGGGCGAGTGCATGGAAGCCACCAACGGCGCGCCCTCCTTGGGGTGGCGCATGGCGATTATATCGCTGTAACAGCTTACGGTGCGAATGGTGTCCGCCACGCTTTCGCCCTTGGCGGCCGAGGAGCTTTTAGCCTCTGAGAAGCCGAGCACCTGCCCGCCAAGTGAGAGCATTGCGCTTTCAAAGCTCAACCGGGTGCGTGTGGATGGTTCAAAGAATAGCGTAGCCAATATTTTCCCGTCGCACTTGTGCGCATAGGCGGCCGGACGGTCGATAATGTCGCAGGCCATGTTTATCAGCTCCATAATCTCCTGTGGGGTGAGATCGAAAATGTCTATAAGGCTGTTCATATCAGTTTGTTCCTCCTTTTGTTATCCAGCTTTCGTCGGACGGATTATCGCGGAATGCCAGCAGCCGCGAAACATCCGCTTCGGTGATGTAGTGCTCCTCCGCTCCCACGCGGACAACTGTGTCCAAATCCGTCAGACTTACGTTGCGGACATTGGCCGCCGCCAGTCGGTCAAGCCCCTTCTGCATACCGTATGTGAATATGCTGATTATGCCCAGCACCTCTGCACCCGCATCGCGCAATGCACTTACCGCGTCCAGCACGCTGCCGCCGGTGGAGATAAGGTCCTCAATAACAACCACCTTTTCGCCCTGCACGGGTTTGCCTTCAATTTGGTTCTTGCGCCCGTGGTCCTTGCTGTCTGAGCGTACATAGCCCATCGGCAATCCAAGCATATGGGCGGCTATGGCGGCATGGGCTATGCCGGCCGTGGCTGTACCCATGAGCGCCTCTGTCTGCGGATACTCTTTTTGTACCGTTTCGGCAATGGTGCGCTCCACATCATCCCGCACATTCGGTGCGGTGAGTATTAGGCGGTTGTCGCAATAGATGGGGCTTTTGATGCCGCTTGCCCAGATAAACGGCTCCTGCGGGCGCAGAAACACCGCGCCGATAGAGAGCAGGCCGCGGGCAATGAGTTCTTTGGTGAATGATTCCATATTATGCATCCTCCTTATCCGATAAACTCCGCCGCGCATCGGCGGTATGCTGCTACGGGATTCTCAGCCTGGGTAATCGGCCGTCCGACCACAATGTAATCCGAGCCTATGGCCTTGGCTAACGCAGGTGTTGCAACGCGCTTTTGATCGCCCGCGTCGCCTCCCGCAAAGCGAACGCCGGGGGTAACGGTCAAGAATTCAGGGCCGCAATGCTTATGTATGCGCTCCGCTTCAAGCGGGGAACAAACAACTCCATCCAAGCCCGCGCGGGCCGCATTTTCGGCATAATGCAGCACAACGTCCTCCATGGGCCTTTCTATCCAAAGCTCCTTTTCCATGCGTGCCTGATCGGTGGATGTAAGCTGCGTGACGGCTATCAGCAATGGGCGCTTACCGTCGGGGCGGGTCAATCCTTCAAGCGCGGCGGTCATCATGGCCTCTGTACCGGCGGCGTGGAGATTGACTATATCCACGTCAAGCGCCGACAGAGCCGCCATAGCCTTTTTTACGGTATTGGGAATATCGTGCAGCTTAAGATCTAAAAATATCTTATGCCCGCGTGCGCGCACCTCCCGCACTATTGCGGGGCCTTCGGCATAGAAAAGCTCCATGCCTATTTTAACAAATGGCTTTTCCTCCGTGAACAGGTCCAGAAACGCCAGCGTTTTATCGCGCCCGTCAAAGTCCAGCGCGACAATAACATCCTTACCCATGATGTGCTCCTCCTATAATATCGGTTATATTCTTTATGCCGTACCGCTCCATAGCGGCAGGCATGTTTTCGATTATATGCTTGCAGACCATAGGCTCCGTAAGATTGGCTGCGCCGACGCCCACTGCCGTTGCGCCCGCCAGCATCAGCTCCAGCACATCCTCCGCATAGCAAACGCCGCCCATGCCGACTATCGGTATGCTTACGGCTTCATAAACCTGATAGACCATGCGCACGGCCAGCGGGAAAATGCCGGGGCCGGACATGCCGCCCGTGCCGTTAGCAAGCAGCGGGGCGCGGCGTTTAAGGTCAATGCGCATACCGGGCAGGGTATTAATAAGGCTTATGCCGTCCGCACCCGCATCCTCACATGCGCGCGCCACGGCTGCAATATCGGCTGCCGCGGGGGACAGCTTCATTATAACGGGCTTTTTTGCAACGGCCTTGACAGCCCGCGTTACCTGCGCGGCGGATTCTGGCTCAGCGCCAAAAGCCGCCCCTCCGCCATGGACATTTGGACAGGATATATTTACCTCCAGCCAGCCAACCTGCTCCTGTGCGTCCAGCCTTTCGCATACCTCGGCGTATTCCGCCACGGAAAAGCCGCTTACGTTGGCCATAACGGGCTTATGAAAAACCCGACCGAGCTCAGGCAGTTCTTCAGCTATAACCGCATCAACGCCCGGGTTTTGCAGCCCGACGGAATTGAGCAGCCCGCCCGCATATTCCGCTATGCGCGGCGTTGGATTGCCAAAGCGCGCCTCGCGCGTTGTTCCCTTGAACGAAAACGTCCCGAGTATATTTATATCGTAAAGCTCCGCAAACTCATAGCCGTAGCCAAACGTGCCGCTGGCGGGAATTATGGGGTTGTCCAGCTCTATGCCGCATAATGTCACCCTTGTATTTACCATACTATCTCCTCCTTTTGCAGCACAGGCCCATCCTTGCAGATGCGTTTATTGCCGTATTTGGTGCGGCAGGTGCAGCCCATGCACGCGCCGAAGCCGCAGCCCATGCGTTCTTCAAAGCTGAACTGCCCCGATGTACGGCAGGCATCGTAAACCGCCCGCAGCATAGGCTCCGGCCCGCATGTATAAAGATAAGTATACTCCCCTGCTTCAGCCATGCCGTTGGTAACGAAGCCGCGTATGCCAACGCTGCCGTCGGCGGTTGTAAGTATCACTGAAGCGCCAAGTGCGCGGAAATCATCGGCAAGCAATATATTGTCCGCATGTTCAAACCCTATCACCGCCGTAACCCGCTTACCCTGTGCAATAAGCCGCTTTGCAAGGCCGTACAGAGGCGGTACTCCCACGCCGCCGCCCACCAGCAAGGGGTGGTTGCCGCTTAGTGAAAGGTCATAACCGTTGCCAAGGCCGGTGAGCGTATCCAGCACGGCGCCGGGGCGCAGCCTTGCCATGGCGGCGGTGCCCCGCCCTACCACCTTATAAATAATGCTCAACTGCCCTGTGTCCCAATCGCATACAGATATTGGGCGGCGGAGAAAGAATCCGTCCAGCTTCAAATTCACAAACTGCCCCGGTGCGGTAACGGCAGAGGTATCTCCCGCAAGCACCACACGGTAAACATCCGTACACAGCGGCAGGTTTTCTATAATTGTTAGTTCCGTCTGTTTCATAATCAGCCCTCCGTATGCGGCAGGAGCGTGCCATCGCTCCACGCCACCTTTCCGCCCGCAACCGTCAATACGCAGCGTCCCTGCACCTGCCGGCCCGCAAAGGGCGTAGCGCGGCCCATTGAAAGAAACGAGCCTGGATTGATTGAATAGGTGCTATTCAGGTTGAATATCGTATAATCGGCGCTTTGTCCGTCCATGCCGCCCCACGGGATACCAAAGCGGCGACAGGGCGCATCGTGCAGCAGCTCTATCAGCCGCGAAAATGAGATTATATTTGTTTCTACAAGATAAGTATAAAGCAGGGGAAATGCGGTTTCAAGCCCCACTATGCCCATTGCGCTTTTCTCAAGCCCGCGGTTCTTTTCCTCTGTGCTGTGGGGCGCGTGATCTGTGGCTATTATGTCTATCGTCCCATCCGATAGTCCCTCCAGCAGCGCTTCCCTATCCGCTTTGTCCCTAAGCGGTGGGTTCATCTTAAAGCGGCCATCCTCGCATAGCTGTGAATCATCAAGCAGCAGATAATGCGGCGCGGTTTCGCAGGTCACATCTATGCCCTCCGCTTTGGCACGGCGCAGAAGAGCTACGCTTTCCTTTGTTGATATGTGGCAGGCATGATAGCCGCAGCCGGTTTCCCGTGCAAGCTCCAAGTCGCGCTCTAGCTGCCCCCATTCGCTTTCGGAGCAGATGCCCCTGTGCCCATGCGCGCGGGCGTAAGCGCCAGCGTGAATATAGCCGCCATTGAGCAGCGCATTATCCTCGCAATGGGCGGCGATGAGCTTGCCGAGGCGCATGGCCTCCCGCATGGCACTGCGCATCACAGCTTCGCTCTGCACGCCCCTGCCATCGTCCGAAAAGGCGACGGCATAGGGAGCCATAGCCGCCATATCAGCCAAAGCATCGCCCTTTTCACCCATTGTAATGGCCCCGTATGGCAGCACGCGCACCACGGCGTCCCGCCCGATTATGGCAAGCTCCTGCTGCAATGCGGCAAGGCTATCCGGCACGGGGTTTAGATTTGGCATGGCGCATACGGCAGTATATCCGCCGTGCGCCGCCGCGCGCGTGCCCGATGCGATTGTCTCCTTATAAGAAAAACCCGGCTCACGCAGATGCACATGAACATCAGCAAAGCCGGGCAATAACACAAAATTCGAAGCGTCAACGGTATTGGCTGCATTGTCGGGGGAAGTATTCCCAAACGGCAATGCAAAATCCCAGCGGGCTAAAACACCGCTATGGTATATCTGTATTCCCTTTAGGATTATAGCCAATTTCATCGCCCCTTTCACGCAGATTTTTAATATATTACCATACAGTGTCGGCATTTGTCAATAGCCACAACGCAAGCGGATACGAACGCCAAAATGGGTTCATTATTGCTTTATGCGCCCGCAAAAAAGGTATAATAAATCAACTCAATAAAATGGGATAAGGTCTAAGGAAGTCCCGTTTTTATATATTTCAGGCAGGGATAAATATGGAAGAAAAAGCAAAGAGCTACGGAGAAGCTCTATCAAAGCTCATTCAAGTAGAAACCGTATCGGCATCCAATTATTCGGGGCTGAAAAAATTTCACGCGTTTCATGCCGTGTTAAAAGAGTGTTTCCCGCTCCTGTTCAGCGTATGTGAAGCCGAGGATTTCAGCGGAAGCCTTATGCTCCGCTGGCAGGGCAGCAATGCTAAGGACAAGCCGCCCGTAATGTTTATGAACCACCATGATGTGGTTGAGGCTGACGGCATTGATTGGCTATATCCCCCGTTTTCAGGAACGATTGCCGATGGCAAGGTTTGGGGGCGCGGCACGCTGGATACAAAGGACGGACTGTGGACAATGCTGCAGGCGGCGGAGGAGCTGATAAGCGAGGGCTTTATGCCGACGCGAGACATTTATTTTGTATCCACCTGTACGGAGGAAACAACCGGCGAGGGCGCGCTTTCCATAGTGCAGACGCTTACCGACAGGCACATACATTTTGAGGCGGTTATTGATGAGGGCGGTATGATACTTTACGACCCCATAGGCGGCGCAAAGGGCACCTTTGCCATGATAGGCGTAGGTGAAAAGAGCTGCTGCGATCTGCGCTTTATTGCCCGCTCCAAAGGCGGACACGCCGCCGCGCCCGGCAAAAACACGCCGTTAGTGCGGCTTGGAAAATTCATGGCGGAGGTTGACGGCTCCGCTCCGTTCAAAGAAAAGATAAACCCCGTTGTAGCGGAGATGATGCGCCGCATCGCACCCTATATGGGGCCGGTCGGCTTTGTTTTGAAGCATCCCGAATTATTCGGCGGATTGATTATGTTTGCCCTGCCCCGCATTTCCGATACTGCGGGCGCAATGCTCAGAACCACGCTTGCCTTTACAATGGCTAAGGGTTCGGGCGGAATAAATGTTATTCCCGATGAAGCCTACGTTATAGGCAACATGAGGACTGCATTCCATCAGGATTTACACGCTTCCATTGCGGCGATAAAGCCCATAGCACAAAAGCATGGTATAGAAATTGAGGTGCTTGACGGCGGCGTTTCATCCGGTGTTTCCGATTATAACAGCAACGGCTTCCGCCAAATCGAAAAAGCACTGAAGGCCGCCTGGCCAAGCGTGGACAGAGCGGTGCCGTATATAATGACGGGCGCATCGGATTCCCGCTATTTTGATAATATAAGCGATAATTGCTTCCGCTTCCTTCCTTTTTTGATAGACGAACAGCAGCTTAACAGCATTCACGGAGTTAACGAAAACGTGGATTTAAGCAAGCGTTCATTCATAATAGCCATAGCCATCATATTTGCGCTTATGGTGATGACGTATATACTAACGCTCGTTGTGCCGGGCGGCGAATACGCGCGAACCGTTGACGCAAACGGCAATACGATTATCGATACGGCTGGCGGATTCCGATATGTTACGGGCGGCTTACCGTTTTGGAAATGGCTGCTGTCTCCGTTTCTTGTGCTTGGGGCGGAGGGCAACGGCACCGTCATAGCCGTAATGGTATTCCTGCTCGTTATAGGCGGGGTGTTCAATTCACTTAACTGCTGCGGCCTTATGCAGTATATGCTGGTGAAAATAGTATATCGATTCGGGCATGTCCGGTATACGCTAATGGCGGTGCTGACCGTGTTCTTCATGGCTATGGGTTTGCTTGTAGGTTCCTTTGAAGAGGTGATACCCATGGTGCCAATTGTTGTGGCGCTGTCCGTCAGCCTCGGCTGGGATGCGGTAACGGGGCTTGCCATGTCCCTGCTTGCCGCAGGCTGCGGTTTTGCCGCGGGCGTTGCCAATCCGTTTACAATCGGCGTGGCGCAGGGGCTTGCGGGCCTTCCGACATTCAGCGGAATGTGCTCAGGTTTGTATCCTTCTTGCTTATATACGGGCTTCTGCTTCTTTTCATACGCTTCCATGCAAAGAAAACAGAAAAGCCCCTTCAGGTTGCCAAGGAAGAAAGCGGTTTTGAGAAAAACCCGCGTATGGACAAGGCTTTGCTGTATTTCGCCTGTATACTCGGCACAGGCATTTTGCTTGTATTGTGTTCAAGCTTTTTGCCGTTCCTGCAGGCGTATACAATGATTATTGTTGCGCTCGTGTTCCTTATAGGCGGTTTGGTTGCCGTAAGCAAAAGCGGAATGGAGAAAAAGAAGCGTTGGGAAACATTTGTCAGCGGTGTTGTATCCATTTTGCCGTCCATACTGATGATACTCATGGCGTCATCCATAAAGTATATGATGGTTGAAGGAAAAATACTTGATACAACGCTTCACGGCGCGGTACAGGTAGCGTCCGGCTTGCCAAAGGGTGGGCTTATATTGTTCATTTACCTAATCTGCCTTGTAATGAATTTCTTCATACCCTCCGGTTCATTCAAAGCGTTTCTGCTGATTCCTCTTATTGTGCCGCTTGCGCAGATATTCGGTCTCAGCACGCAGCTTTGCATTGTTGCATTCGCCTTCGGCGACGGTTTCAGCAATGTGTTTTACCCAACCAATCCCGCGCTTCTTATTTCGCTGAGCCTCGGCGGAGTCAATTACGGCGAATGGGCAAAGTATTCCGCAAAATTTCAAGGGCTGAACCTGATATTGACAAGCGGTATACTGCTGCTTGGCCTGGTGCTGGGGTATTGACGGAATAATTCAGCTTAATTGAAGAAGTTTATCCTCTGCTTGACGAACAGCGCAGACCCCACACAAATGCGAGGCTAAATTTCTCTGTCAAAATGCTTTTACATTTCTCTGTCGTACTCGAAACGCCCTGATTTATCTGCCCGCCGGAAGCGTTATCTCAAAAACGGCGCCGGTGTCCCCGTTATACGCGCGGATCGTCCCTCTATGCAGGTGGATGATCTCCCGGGTCAGGGCAAGGCCGATGCCGGATTTTCCGCTCCGCCCCATGTAGAAGCGATCAAAGATGTGGGGCAGATCCGCTTCGGCAATGCCGTCCCCGTCGTCCTGTATCCGTATCGTCACATGACGCTTGTCCGCGCGGCAGGTCAGGCGCAGCTCGCTGCGGGCATAGCGCACGCCGTTGGACAGGATATTGGTGACCGCTCTGCGCAGCCGGGCATCATCGCAGCTGACCGTAACGGGCTCATCGGGGAAGTCCGGCACGATTGCGATGCCGCCGGCGGCGGCTGCCGGCTCCACGGCGCGTATGCTGTCGTATAGCAGCTCCCGAATATCCATCTCTGAAAAGGCAAGCTGCTGCCGCCCCATATCGATTTTCGAGATGTCCAGGAGCTCTTCCACCAGCTCCGTCATGCGGTCGCTTTCCTCCAGGATCACCTCCGCAGCGCCGCCTGCATCCATTACGCCCGCCTGTATGCCCTCCGCATAGCCCTGTATCGCCATCAGCGGCGTTTTCAGCTCGTGGGAGGCATTCTGGAAGAAGGTCTGCTGCCGCTCCGCTTCCTTCTCAATATCCCTGCCAAACCGGAACCCCAGCAGGCACATGACGGAGGAGATCGCCAGCAGCACCGCAAAAAACGCCCAATTCAGCGTCACGATATAGCGGGTGATGGGCCCGATGTCTATGTACATGATATAGGCGTACGGCTTTTCCCAATCGTCCTGCTCCTCCTGCACGGACATGAATATCAGGTGATGCCTGTCCGTTTTGAAGGTATAGCATTGGTTGAGCGATAGATCCCGCCCCTTGCAGTATTCCAGCAGTTTTTTCTTCAGGCGATATGCGTCCCTGTTCCAACCGCTTGATTGATTGGCATTATCCAGCTCTAAAAATACGATGCTTGGCGTAAGGAAGTGCTCCTCAGCGTCATTCCATTCATCGTCAAAAAAGGATTCGTAGTCGGTATAGGGGATGGTGCGGTTCTGGTACTGTGCCTCGCTGATGAGCGCCTTTTTTGCCTCACGCACAAAGTGTGCTGGTATAATGAGGTTCACCGCCAGCATGAACAGGGCAAAGAGCAGCAGAGCTGAGCAAAGGATCAGATACACGATCCGCAGCTTGATGTTTTTCATGTGCGCTCCGCCCCTTTCAGCTTATAACCAAAGCCCCAGATGGTGCTTACGCTGACGGTGCTGCCCGCTTGCAGCAGCTTTTTTCGGATACGGCGCAGGGTTTCGTCGGTCACGCGGGTCTCCACCTCCGAGTCAAAGCCCCACACCGCGCTGAGCAGCTCCTCGCGGGAATAGGCCTTTTCCGGCTGCTTCATCATATAGCTGAGCAGCCGCAGCTCGGTCTGGGTCAGCGCCACGATCGTGCTTCCGCAAAAGACGGCGTTTTCCGTAGCGGAATAGCGGATATCCCCGTAATGCAGCTCATCCTCCTCCGCCGCCGTTTTTCCCCGGTCCATCTCCACCCGGCGCAGCAGCGCTTTAACTTTCATGAGCAGTATGGTGGGGCGAAAGGGCTTGGTGAGGTAATCGTCACTGCCCTGACTGATGCCCATGACGTAGTCCAGCTCGCTGTCCTTGGCCGTGAGCAGAATGATGGGAATATCGGAAACAGAGCGAAGCTCCCGGCACACGGCAAGTCCGTCCGTGCCGGGCATCATGATATCCAGGATCACCAGCTCCGCAGGCTCCTGACGAAACGCCTCCAGCAGCGCGTCACCGCTTTCAAAGGAGCGCACGGTATATCCGTCGCTTGCGAGGAAGCTGTGGAGCAGCTCCCGTATGCTCTTTTCATCGTCCGCCAAATAGATGGAATGGCCCATGGTGACCTCCTTGAAAGCAGCGCCAAATGCTGCGCGTGGGCGCAGCATCGGCATGATATTGATTTTATACTATCAGAAAACCGCCTTTCCGTCAAAGGGGGCAGATGCCGCTTTCGCAGCCGGTGTTGCCCCAGATGTAATTGTACAGCTCGCACAGCCGGCTGTCGATCTCCGTAAGACGGTTGTAGTCGGCGATCAGCGCGTCCTTTTCCGCGTCGGTCAGGAAGCTCAGGCTGCGGATGAAGGCGGCCTCATCATAGTTGTCGAAGTCATAGTCATCCGGCAGATTGAAGTATGCTTCATCTACCTTGTCCCAAAGGTCGGCGTGCTTTTCGCAGACGCGGTCATACTCCTGCTCCAGGGTGTCGATCTCATCCAGCACCTTGGGGTCGGCCTTTTCCAGTGCCTTCTCGTAAAGCGGCATATTGTCGCAGTCGGGCAGCTGAGCGTACAGTGCCTCCATCTCAGCGTCAAGGCCGTTCAGCTCCTTGATGTCTGCCAGAAGCGTTTCCTTCTCCGCTTCCGTCAGGGCATCGGTGTTACGGATAAACGCTGCTTCGTCAAAGTCTGTGAAGTCGTAGTCGTCAGGCAGGGCGTTGCAGATTTCGTCCAGCTTTTCCCACAGCGCTGCGTTTCTCTGGAAGATGGCGTCGCTCTTTTCCTCAATCGCCTCGATCTGCTCCCAGATGGCGTCCTCGTTCTCGGTTGCAATTTTAGTAACAGGCTCCATTGGTGCGGGTGTGGCGGCAAAGGCGGAGGTTGCTGTGCCGATGGCCGATACCACCAACGCCAGTGCCAATACAAGGCTCCAAATCGTTTTCTTTTTCATGGTATTTTACTCTCCTTTTTTAATCGTTTTGGTTGGGCGTCAACCTTGATTGTAGTATACAGGAGAGCGTCAAATACTTCCCCCGCAAAAGTGCATGGAAAGTGTCACAAAAGTGCAACGAGACCAGCCCGGAAAATGAACGAAAGCCCGCTCCATGCCTCAAGGGCAGAAACGGGCGGACGTTCTTATTCTGATTTCACTTCGCGCATCAAGATGGACCTCATTCATATATTTTCTGGTCCGTTTGCAAAGGCAAGCCATTTTGCGCCGTAAAAATCAAAGTAGAAGCGTTGCCCTACCTCGTTTTCCACAAAGCGTCGTTTAATATGATACCAACCGCGAAGCTCATCTCGCAGGGCGGCGTCCATGGAGATTGGCTCTACCCATACGCAGTCGTACCCGGTAAGCTCGTCCCTTCTCAACGGCATGGATACTGCCGCGCCGGGTGTTGCAAAGGCCGGAGGCAGAACATACACTTCGGCTGCATCTGCCAGCGACAGACGCATCCCGCTTGCAAAGAGAAGCTCTCCTTCTATCGCATTCACCATTGCCCAGCCATATCGCCTTGAGAAGACGGGTGTATCATGAAAAGCCGGCAGAGCTTCCGGCGGAATCGGCTGAAGCATATCTGCCCGATGATATCGAGCTTCCGGAAGACCCAGAAGAAAGTCCACGCTCACGCCGTAAAGCTCGGACATCTGAATCAGGGATTCCACAGAAGGATTCTTCCTCTCGCCCTCCCACGCGCTCAAGGTCGGCTGCGAAACGCCAAGCATTTTGGCTGCCGCCGTTAGCGTAATCCTTTTCTGTTTTCTTGCCAATCTATATTGCCGCCCCGTAAAAATACCCCCTTCGGCATACCGCGAAGCTTCGCAGTGCGCATTGTCGGTTATTCTTTGTCCTTATTGACATTGACGGCAACCCCGTTGAATTCCAAATGATCTTCTACCGGAACGATTAACACCTTTTGACCGTCGATGACCTTCGCTTCCACAAGACGGCTGTATTCAGGGTCAATGGAGAGTGATACCTTCTCCGTTTTCAGCTCTACTCTCTTTGCATCAATCAGGTTGGCCGGATTGAGAACGGCGCCTGCGCCGAACCGTTCCCCACAGGCAGCTTGAAAAGCTTCCGCCTGTTCCTCCGAAGCACCGCAATCCAAAATTGCTCTCGCCCATGTCCAACGATTGAATGACTTTCTGATAAAATGCCTGCCGCACCCGAGCATCCTTCGCACCGGATGTGCGCAGTTCCATCAACATTCTGTGTTCTTCCCCCGTCATGACCTGCTGGGTGGAAAACACAATATCGATCAGGTTTTTTCCGAGTGCTCCTGACAGTGCCTTTTTCAGCAGGCTGAGGTATTTTTCAGCTTCCTCCTGCGTCATCATGCCAAGCGACTCGTCCAAATCGGTTACAATCTCCTTATTGCCATTGACAAAACAGCCGTAAATACGGCTGATGGCATTTTTATCCGGCTTCCAGCGGCGTCGCAGCTCGTTGAGTTCTTTTTGGTTCATTGGTTTTAACAGACCTTTCGTTATGATATTTGGTTGGTAGCACTGTGGCAATTCAGATAGAAAAACGGGAAAGACGGTCAAGCCCAAACGCACTTGACCGCCTTGAACAAACTATATCGAGAGCAGAAAGATTTATTGCGACTCCTCAAGGAAAGAAGAAGTTGATTCTAAGCGGTCATTTGCTAAATGGTTCCGTTTCTTCATTTACCCAACCGCCATCGTACAGGTCTTGCCATGCATGGGATATAGGTAAAAGTTCATTTCCGTTAATGTCATATATGCCATAAACGTATTTCCCGCTACTTCCCATTATTGATCCTTGCTGAGTCTGATGATAAAAAATCAGGTATTCTCCGTTGGATGTCAAGCCATAAAAACCCGATGCCCAATTTCCAACGTCATTTTGCTGCATAGGCACAAACATCAGCTCTCTGCCGCTTGATCCATCAAACACAACTGTTCCGGGAATCGTGCTTCCCTGTGCAGCGCTCGCTGCGTCAATTCCCGATGCGATATAAAGATAGCTGCCTTTATACGCAAATATTCTTAATCCGTCATAGCTCTCAACCGATTTCCCCATTTCCGGCGGATAATATCGTGGAAGCGAGAATACAACCTTTCCCGCGCCATCCTCTATATAGCTGGCAGACCAGGTTTGCCAAACATTATAACCATTGGGGAGTGGTCCATCAACCGTGAACTTGAAAATCTCTGTCATACGCATAAATCTCTGCATAATCACGGCTGCCTGTTCCCTTGTTATTGTGCTTTTCGGAAGAAATTTCCCGTTATCTGATCCTATAAATAATTTATATGGGCAAAGCGAATCCACCGCCGAAACAGCCCACGGCGAAATATCTCCCTTATCCGCAAAATCTGTTGTTTTATTCAGCTGCTTAAATCCGAATAAGTCAAATGTTCTTCCGATAATAACAGCGGCTTCTTCTCTTGTGAGAAAATCGTTCGGAGAAAAGATTTCATCGTTTCTACCCATTATAATTCCGGCATTGGACAACGCTCCCACAAAAACATCGTCTGTATCGGAAAAAGGCGGCGCAGCATCATTGAGAACAACTTTTGTAGTCATTGCATCAGACATCTGCTTTATCGCAAAATAAATCAACCTTGCAAACTCATCACGCTTTATCGGCTTTGTATAATCATCATAATCAAACGGGATGCTTTCGGTCAATTCTTCAACATACGGTTTTGCATATTCGGATATGCTTGCAGTTTCAAGCGCTGCAACTCTGCAAACAGGAAGGGTTGCAAATATGAAAACCACAATCAGCAAACCCAATATTGATTTCAAATGACAAGAGAGAGAACTCCTCATTATACATCTCCTTTTATTTTTCGAGCCTTGCATTGCAGGTATTTGTTAACCTCTATACGGAAAAGATCCATTCCAATGACGAACATCAAAAAAGTTTTGCCCACCAAGCGTTCCGATGCTTCCAAACGCCTTTGAAGTGTCTGATACAGGATAAGGAATTATAACATAGATTTACGCATTTCCAGCTTGCGATGCTGCCTTTGACGCTGCCGCCGCTGCTTGAAATCCTCCGCCATAAATTATTATGTTTGCCATTTGTAACCCTCCTTTCTGCCAGTTACATATTTTACTTTTTAGATTCACACAAACCTTTCAACATACGGCAAAAACCGCAACAAGCCTTCGTCAACAGCTGTTGCGGTCTAATAATACTTCACTTGTGGAAGGCATAAAAACCGTTTGTATTATTTGCTTAAAACGGCAGACCGCGGTGTTCGTGCCTCTCTTGCTATATATTTAGTTTACCATACAG
>ERZ772860.257-NODE-257-length-50904-cov-3.674350_pt1 | contig 50904 bp, 57 predicted proteins | sample MGYA00511342_ERZ772860 | MGnify/ENA primary metagenome ERZ772860 (study PRJEB29015, sample SAMEA2737665) | human gut metagenome | biome: human gut; feature: human-associated habitat; material: faeces | place: China | collected 2012 ... | reverse complement strand
TTATGGATGACGGCACGAATGTGACGGTCCGGGCCAACAAGGGCGTAATCCTGGCCACGGGCGGTTTCAGCGCCAACCGGGAGATGGTCAAGCAGTATATCCCCAACCTGCCCGACAGCGTAGGGACCAGCAATAGCCCGGCAGCCAAGGGCGACGGCATCCGCATGGCGGAGGCTGTTGGCGCGGGCCTGCGCGACATGGACGCCATCATGGGCCGCGACGCGAATCTCGTCGCTAAGATACGCGAGGCAGCCGCCGAGCTCACCGTCTCTTTTGTCGGACTTGTCAGCACGCCGGTGCCCGCCATCATCGCCACCGACTTCCGCGCCATCTGCCGCATGGTCGAAAAGGAGACACGCCTGCCGGCCATCGCCGTGCGCACGGACGGCACGCGGCTCTACGACAGAGGCGCCAGCGCCGCTTGCGATGCGCTCGTGCAGAAGTTCACGGCGCCCATCCCGCCCGATGCAATGCGCACAGGGCTCGGCGTACTCGGCCTGACGCCGCTCGACTTCTCGAGAGAGGAACGCGCCTCTCTACACGCCCTGCTCGGCAGGGAGGATACTCCGATCCGCTTCTTCGACCGGCTCGATGACTTCCGCGAGGCCGCGCGGCTCAAGGAGCTGCTCGTCGTCTCGCCGGCAGGGCTCAAGGCCGCCCGCCGCCTGCAGCGCCAATGGGGCATCCCCATCCGGGCAGAGCTGCCGCCCGCCTTTATCCACGAGGCGTTCTCCGCTGTACTGAGCCGTCTTGCTGCCCTGCTTCAGGACGGACAGCAGCGAGAGATTCTCATCGTGCACCAGCAGATCCTCGCCAATGGCCTGCGCCTTGCCATCTGCCAGCGCTTCCCTGCGCTGCCCGCGGGCGCCGTGACGGTCGGCAGCTTCTTCGCGCTCGACCGGGCGCTCCAGCGGGAAGGCGACCTGCACTTCCGCGGCGAGCAGGACTTCCGCGCTTACCTGCAGGCACATCCCGATGCAATCGTCATCGGCGATGCTCTGCTCGCGCGCGCCGTGCCAGAACCGTTTGGCGGCACCCTCCTTGACCTGCCGCACTTCGCGCTTTCCGGCCGCAAAGCACCCATGCACCCATCGAGAACACCTGAATACGCCAAGAATTCTATCAGCAATTGAGGATTGAGTCTATGAAACGTTTGAACATCAAGATCTACGGCATCGTGCAGGGTGTCGGCTTCCGCCCGTTCGTGAGCCGGCTCGCCGATGCCTGCCAGATACGCGGCACCGTCTGCAACAAGGGCCCCTATGTCGAAGTCTTTGCCGAGGGCGATAATGAATCACTGAAGCGCTTTGTCGAGGGCATCCCGAAGAAGGCCCCGGAGCGCGCGGCCATCCTCAAAGTCGACGTACACGAGGTGACCGACGCCGCTCCGCCCTATGCGGATTTTGCCATCATCGAGAGCGCCAAAGAGCGCGGCGACATCTTCGTCTCGCCGGACATCGCGACCTGCGACAAGTGCCGCGCCGAGCTCTTCGACCCCAAAGACCGCCGCTACCTGCACCCCTTCATCAACTGCACGGCCTGCGGCCCGCGCCTGACCATCCTCGAGTCCATGCCGTACGACCGCGAGCGCACGAGCATGAAGGAGTTCCCGATGTGCGAGGCCTGCCACGAGGAGTACGTCTCGCCGGAGAGCCGCCGCTACGATGCGCAGCCCGTCTGCTGCAATGACTGCGGGCCGCAGGTCTACCTGCTCGGCCACGAAGAAGTCCGCGGCGCCGATGCCATCTGCGCCGTGCGCCGCGTCCTCGCATCAGGCGGCATCGCGGCCATCAAGGGCATCGGCGGCTTCCACCTCGCCTGTGACGCGACAGATGAAGCGGCCGTCCACCGCCTGCGCGAGCTCAAGCACCGCCCGCAGAAGCCCTTTGCCGTCATGATGCGCGACGAGGAGACGGCGCGGCGCGCCTGCCACCTCGAGCCGGGCGAAGCTGAGATGATGACGGGCCACCAGAAGCCAATCCTGCTGCTGCGCCGCCGCGAGGACAGCCCGCTCGCGCCGAGCGTCGCGCCGGGCAACCCAAAGGTCGGCGTCATGCTGCCCTATGCGCCCGTGCAGATGCTGATCTTCGACTACCCCGAAGACCATGAGACGCCCGAAGTCCCCGCCATGCTCGTCATGACGAGCGGCAATCCCTCGGGCGCGCCGATCTGCCACAATGACGAGGAGGCCGAGGAGACGCTCGCGCCGCTCTGCGACGTGATCCTCTCGCACGACCGCCGCATCCGCCTGCGCGCCGACGACTCCGTCATAGACTGGTTTGCGGGCAGGCCCTACATGGTGCGCCGCAGCCGCGGCTTCGCCCCGCTGCCCTTCATGCTCAGCGCCCCGCTCCAAGGGCAGGTGCTCGGCATCGGCGGCGAGCTCAAGAACACCTTCTGCCTCGCGAGCAGCCACCTCTTCTACCCGTCTCCGTACATCGGCGACATGAGCGACCTGCGCACCGTGCTCGCGCTCAAGGATTCCGTCCAGCTCATGGAATCCCTGCTCGAGAACCGCCCTGAGGCCATCGCCTGCGACCTGCACCCGCGCTACAACACTTCGGCCGTCGCCGAGGCGCTCGCCAAGGAGGCCGGCGTGCCGCTCTTCAAGGTCCAGCACCACTACGCGCACATCCTCTCCTGCATGGCCGAGAACGACCAGCAGGCGCCCGTCATCGGCGTCTCGTTCGACGGCACGGGCTACGGCACCGACGGCACGATCTGGGGCGGCGAGTTCCTGCTCGCCGACTACAAGGGCTTTCGGCGGCTCGGCTCCATCGAGCCCTTCTCGCAGGCCGGCGGCGACAAGTCCTCACGCGAGGGCTGGCGCATCGCCGTCAGCCTGCTGCGGGATACGCTTGTACGCACGATGGCAGGCCGCAGCCCGGCAGATATCGATGCCGTCTGGAAAGAACAGTGCCTCGCGCTCGGCCTCTGTGACGAAAAGGAATTCGCGGCGCAGTCCTTCATGCTGCGCCAGCACGTCAACTGCATCGAGTCGACGAGCGCCGGACGCCTCTTCGACGGCGTCAGCGCCCTCCTGGGCCTGCGGCGCGAGTCCACCTTCGAGGGCGAGGCCTCGATGGCCCTGCAGTTTGCCGCCGAGCGCGCGGAGGGCGCAGACGATTCGCTCGGCCTGCCGCTGCATGAGGCAGCAGACGGCCGCTTCCTGCTGCCGACGACGGCGCTCTTTGGCGTGCTCTACACGCGCCATCAGCAGGGCCGGGCAACTGAAGAGCTCGCCTATCTCTTCCACCAGTCCCTCGCCGAGATGATCGTCGCAGGCTGCGAGCGCGCCCGCAGAGAGACGGGCCTCAGCACCGTCGCCCTGAGTGGCGGCGTCTTCCAGAACCTGCTGCTGACGCGCCTAGTGAAAGAAGGCCTCGAGACGGCGGGCTTCCGCCCCCTGCTGCACAGCCTGCTGCCGCCCAACGACGGCGGCATCTGCGTCGGGCAGGCCGCCTTTGCCATGTACGCCCTGCAGCGGTGACGGACTACTCAAGCCCATTTGCCCCTTTGACCCATTGAACATAGAAAGGAAGTCTTATCATGTGTGTCGGTTTACCCGCTAAAGTCGTGCGCATCCAGGATGGCATGGCGCTCGTCGACGCCTCCGGCGCCCGCCGCGAAGTCTCCGCCGAGCTGCTCTCCGACATCGACCCCGGCGACTACGTCATGGTCCACGCCGGCGTGGCCATCGCAAAGATCACGGAAGATGAGGAGGACAAACCAGAATGAATGAAAACGCCGCAAGGGACCGCGCCATCATCACCGGCTATCGGGGCCCGAAGGTCCGCATCATGGAAGTCTGCGGCACCCACACGCACGAGATCTTCCGGCTCGGCATCCGCAGCCTGCTGCCCGAGGCGGTCGAGCTCATCTCGGGCCCCGGCTGCCCCGTCTGCGTGACGCCCGTCTCCTATATCGATGAGGCGATTTTCCTCGCCGAAACGTGCCATGCCACCATCTGCACGTTCGGCGACCTCGTGCGCGTGCCGGGCACGGCGGGGACTCTAGCCGAGGCGCGCAGCCGCGGCGCCCGCGTCCAGGTCGTCTACACGCCGCTCGACGCCGTGACCTACGCCGCCGAACATCCCGAAGAAGAAACCGTCTTCCTCTCCGTCGGCTTCGAGACGACGACGCCCGCCGCCTGCCTCGCGCTCCGTCACGCCGAAGCGCAGCACACGGCGAACTTCTCCCTGCTGACAGCCAACAAGACGATGCCCGCCGCCTACACGGCGATGGCCAGCCACACGGACGCCTACCTCTACCCCGGCCACGTCTGCGCCATCACGGGGACAAGCCTGCCCGAATCGCTGACACGAGAGGGCATCTCCGGCGTCGTCGCGGGCTTCACCGCTGGCGAGCTCCTGCGCGCGCTCGCCACCATCCTCGAGAAGGTGCAGGCAGGCAAGCCCTTCTTCGCCAACTGCTATCCGCGCGTCGTGCGCCCCGAGGGTAATCCCGCCGCGCAGGCGCTCGTCGCAGCGTATATGGAGCCCTGCGATGCCGAATGGCGCGGGCTCGGCGTGCTCAAGGAGAGCGGCCTGCAGTTGCGCGAAGCCTTTGCCGCACGTGACGCGCGGAAGCGCTTCGCCCTGCCCGCGATGACGGGCCGGGCCAACCCCGCCTGCCGCTGCGGCGCCATCCTGCAGGGCCTCGCAAGACCCGTGGACTGCCCGCTCTACGGCAAGGCCTGCACGCCGGACCACCCCGTCGGCGCCTGCATGGTCTCGCGCGAGGGCGCCTGCTCGGCCTATTATCTCTATGGAGGGTTACGATCATGACTGCTGAATTCCCAGACGATGCCCGCATCACACTCGCGCACGGCGCGGGCGGCCGCCAGACGGCCGCGCTCATCGCGCGCGTCTTTGCGCGCCACTTCCAGAACCCCGACTTCACCGCCGACGATGCGGCCATCCTGCCCGTCGGCAATTTCACCACGGGCAGAGCCGCCTTCACGACGGACGGCTTCATCGTCTCGCCCTGGCAGTTCCCGGGCGGCAACATCGGCAAGCTCAGCATCTGCGGCACGGTCAACGACCTCGCCTGCATGGGTGCCGTGCCGCGCTACCTCTCCTGCGCCTTCCAGATCGAGGAGGGCTTTCCGCTGCGGGACCTCGACGCCATCGCCGCCGCGATGGCAGAGACCGCCAAGAAGGCCGGCGTACGCATCGTCGCGGGCGACACGAAGGTCGCCGGGCGCGGCCAGGTCGACGGCGTCTTCATCACGACGACGGGCATCGGCGAGCTGCTGCCGGGCGCTGAGCCCTCCGGCTCGCGCGCCAAGGCCGGCGACGCCATCATCGTCACGGGCGACGTCGGCCGCCACGGGGCCGCCATCCTCGTCGCGCGCCGCGACTTCGCCATCGACGCTGCCATCACGAGCGACTGCGCGCCGCTCGCCGCGACCGTCAGGGCCCTCTTCGCGGCTGTGCCCGACAAGTCCGCCATCCACACGATACGCGATGCCACGCGCGGCGGCGTCGGCACCGTGCTGCACGAGATCGCCGCCGAGAGCCACGTCGGCATCGAGCTTTCGGCCCCCGCCATCCCCGTCGCGCCAGAAGTCCGCGGCGTCTGCGGCCTCTTGGGGCTCGAGCCGCTCTATCTCGCCTGCGAGGGGCGCCTCGTCCTCTTCGCGCCGCAGGCCATCGCGCCAAAGCTCGTCGAGACCCTGCGCGCGCTGCCCGACTCGCGGCAGGCGGCCATCATCGGCCGCGTCACGCCGGACTTCTCGGGCCGCGTCGTCCTGCGCACGGAGATTGGCACGAAGACGCTGCTGCCAGAGCCGTCTGGCGAGCTGCTGCCGCGCATCTGCTGAACCCCTGCCAATGACCAATGAACTGAGGTGAATCCCTTGCTCAAGCGAATCTCTCCTGCACCCGAAGCGGACGGCATACCGGCTTCGCCCATGCTGCACGCGCGCGAGGCCGCCTTCCCCGCGCCATTCCCGCACGGGCTCGAGTACTCGCCGCCCTGCCGCGGCACCTGGAACATCGTCCACACGGGCATGCTCGTCCCCGAGTCCCACCAGATCTTCATCTGCGCCTCCGGCTGCCTGCGCGGCGTCGTGCTGACCGCCGCCGAGATGGGGCTCATGGGACGCTTTTCTTCCATTGAGCTCCGCGAAACCGACCTGACGGGCCGCGACAACGAGCGCCTGATCCTCGCGGGCGTCGCCGACATCCTCGCGCGCCTGCCCGAGCGACCGCGCGCCGTGCTGCTCTTCCCCGCCTGCGTCCACCACTTCCTCGGCTGCAACCTGCGCTACGTTTACCGCGAGCTCCGCGCGAAGTACCCGGACATCGACTTCGCCGAGTGCTTCATGGACCCGATCCGCCAGACGCGCCACCTGACACCCGAAGAGCGCCTGCGCCGCGCGATCAGCCGCCTATTGCCCGAGCGCCCCAAGAAGAAGCAGGCCGCCTTTTTCGGCAACAATCTAAAGACCGCCCCCGAGAGCGACGCCTGGCGGCTGCTCAAAGAGAGCGGCTGGCAGATTTGCGATATGGCCGGCTGCACGAGCTACGCCGCGTTCCAGGAGCTCGGCGCCTCTTCGCTCAACCTCTACACGAATCCCTTCAGCCTGCCCGCCGTGCGCGACCTCAAGGAGCGCCTGCAGCAGGATTATCTCTTCCTGTCGCAGATCTGGTCGGGAGACGCTATCGAAGGCCTGCTGCAGGAGCTCGCCCGCCACATCGGCGCAGACGCGCCGGACTGCCGTGCCGCCCGCGAGCGGGCCGAGCAGGCACTTGCCAACGCACGCAGCATCATCCAAGAGACGCCAATCGCCCTCGACCTGACCTTCACCTTCCGCCCCTTCTCGCTCGCGCGCCTGCTGCTCACGCACGGCTTCCGCGTCAAGGCGATCTACGCCGATGCGATAAGCGCAGAAGAAGAGGCGGACTTCCGCTGGCTGCAGGAAAACTTCGGCGCTACCGAGCTCTGGCCGACCAAAGCACCTGCGCTGCGCCTTTTACCGCGCCCGTCCCATCCAGCTGGTCCCCCCGTCCTCGCCCTCGGCCAGAAGGCGGCATTTTTCCAGAACACGCCGCACTTCGTCAACATGGTGGAAGGCGGCGGCCGCTGGGGCTTCTCCGCCATCGAGGCGCTGGCCCGCGACATGGTGGCGGCCTACCGCGAGCCCAAGGACATCGAGGCAAACGTCCGGCGCAAGGGATTAGGAGGCCCATCGCTATTATGAAACAGACTGCCCGCATCCTCTCCACCTACTCCGCCGATACCTTCGGCGTCTGCTCCGCGCTCTACGAGCTCGGCGGCATGGTCGTCATCCACGACCCCTCGGGCTGCAACTCGACGTACACGACACACGACGAACCGCGCTGGTTCAGCAAGCCGAGCCAGATCTTCGTCTCCGTCCTGACCGAGCAGGACGCCATCCTCGGCAACGACGCCAAACTCATCGCAGATATCGAAGCAGCAGCCAAAGAGCTCCAGCCGCGCTTTATCTGCCTGATTCCCTCCCAGATTGCCCATATGATCGCCACTGACTGCCGCGCTATCTGCCGCATCCTCGAGAAGAAGACCGGCATCCCCGCCTTCACCCTGCCGACGAACAGCATGCACTACTACGAGCGCGGCATCTACTTCGCCTTGCAGAAGCTCGCCGACCTCGCCTGCCAGTCCCTGCCAGAGACGAGCGCTGCTCACGAGTCGGCAGTTCCCACTTGGCTCAGCGAGGAAAGCCTCGCCCGCTTCGTGCAGGATAAAGCCCCTGCCCCGCTTTGCGTCAACGTGCTCGGAGCAACGCCGCTCGACTTCGCCATGAACGGCAGCATCGGCTCCATCCGGCACTGGCTCGAGGCGCGCGGCTGCCGCGTCACGAGCTGCTGGGCCATGGGCTCTGACCTCGATGCCATCCTCGCCTCGCACCGCGCCGACCTCAATCTCGTCGTGAGCTATGGCGGCCTCGGCGCCGCGCATACCCTGCGCGAGCGCGCCGGCATCCCGTACCTTGTCGGTCTCCCCTTCCCGCAACTGCAGCCAATCGATACACCGAGCAATGCACCGAGCAATGCCCTTGCAGGCAGACCGGCCTATATCATCGGCGAGACGGTCTTCGCCGAGTCACTGGCCCGCGCCCTTGAAACGGCACTCGGCCTTCCTCAAGCGGCCATCACGGCCATCGCGCCGATGGAGACTGACAGCGAGCTCCTGCGGCCCGGCACGCTCTGCCTGACGGACGAGTGCGAGCTCCTGCCACCCCTGCGCAAGGCCGGCCTCATCATCGCCGACCCGCTCTATGAGCCCATCTGCCCACCCTCTGCCGCCTTCGTCCCGCTGCCGCACATCGCTTTCTCCGGCCGGCTCTACGAGAAGGATATCCCCGATCTCATCGAGCCAGCCGCTTTCGCAGCTTTCGTGCAAAAAATCCTGCGCACGCTCCGGCAGAATGATGTATAATAATGCATATCACAAGCGAAATCATTTCTCATTTGCAAAGGAGTCCTTATGCTGCTGACCATTGCCCACACCTTCGCCTACGCGCTCATCCAGACGTTCGGCTTCTCGATTTTCACCCTCGCCCTGCAGCGACTCGGCCGCCTCAAGCGCCTCTACCGCCTCAAGGCCTTCTTCTTCCTGCTGCTCATGAACGCCGCCGGCACGATGACCTACGGCGAGACCGCCTGGCAGCAGGTCACCACGCCCATGGCCGCCGCCCTGTTCCTCATCGGCATGGCCTTCTTCTTCGCCAGCCACCTCTACCTCGGCTGGAAGCGCCTGCGGCAGAAATGAAGCCATAGCATATCCTCATAGTCAAAGACTATCGTTTATGAAAAAGAAGTATTTCACATCGCCCCGCATCCGTGTCATAATATAGATAAATAAATCGAAGCACAGTTCATAAATGATGGATATAGAAAGGACACGATACTATGATGGATCTCTGGTTCAATCACGTAAAGAGCTATACGCAGGATATCCTGGCTGAGAACGCGGACAATCTGAAGCAGTTCGAGACTCGTCCCGGTATCTACTCCAACGTCGATCCGGCCGACCTGCGCGACGTAAAGGCCGCTGACTTCGACCTCCTCGAGAAGAATTGATCACAACACCTTCCATAAAAACACATCACAAAAGAGAGCCGCATGTTCCGATGAGCATGCGGCTCTCTTTTCGCTGGACGAAGAGCCTTCCCCATGATATGCGGGGAAGGCTTTTACTTGTAAATTATTCTTATTCCGGACGAGCTGCACTGGCCTCGGCCTCGCGCTGGCGGTCGAGCTCCTCGAGCTCCTTGAGTTCTTCCGCGCGCTCTGCGTCGGGCTGTTTGCGGCGAATGAACATGGCGTCCCCAATGTATCATTGAGTTAAGCAAATCACTACTATTATATAGCATTACGCCGTTGCCGCCACCTTGCCGGTCTTGCCCTGTACCATACTGAGAATCCCCTTGCCGACGCCCAGAGCCACCTTCACCGCCAGTGGGATCACAAACATGTCGCGGATCTTCACCCAGCCGGCCTCATTTTGCGCCTGCTCCTGCACGGTTGCAGAGAAGAGTTCTGCATATGCCTCAACTGCAGGCATGCCGGCCTCGATGAAGTTTTCAAGGAACTTCTGTTTCGTCTCTTCTACGACATCGAGAGCGCCCTCTTTCATTGCTTCGAGTGCTTTGTCCCGCATATCAGTCCACGTACTCATATCAATCATCCTTTCTCACAAATTCTCATAGTCTGTGATGCCGCGAGCAATCGCCCGAGCGAAATCATCCTGCTTCGCGCTCAGCAGCGGCTCGTCGACGTCGCTGTCAATAAACGCTGTCTCAACGAGTACCGCCGTCATGTCAGTATGCTTAAGTACGATGTAATCTGGGCGATACTTAACGCCACGGTCCAAAGTGCCGAGTGACTTGACAATCTGGTCATTGATACACCCCGCCAGCTTCTCACCCTCACCGCCTGGCGCATAAGCATACGTCTCTGTGCCATGTGCCTCGCAATCAAATGCATTGCAATGGATGGACACAAAGATATCTGCTCCGCTGGCATTCGCCTCGGCACAGACGCATGGCTGCGGATAGTCGGAATCGTAGAAAAGGTTATCCGACTGTATATTCCCGACGACATTTACGCCGGCCGCTACGAGATACTTTTCGACGAGGCCAGCGATATTTTTCGCGACGTCGCACTCGCGCAGCCCCGTCTCAACATTTTTTGCGCCCGGGTCCGGAATGCCATTTGGCGAGTGCCCTGGATTCAAAAACACTTTCATTTCACATCTTCCTTTCTGCTGTTAATCTGCTCTACCGCAGATCGGCCAAGGTATCCTGTGAGGCCACTTGCAAGGCTTGTCTGCAGTTCCCAGCTGCCACCCATACCGATAGACAGCAGTAGAGCAATGACAAGGCCAGCACCGACAATCATGTCAGTGCTGATTGTATATGCGCGCATACGCATCACCTCCCAAGCGCCCAAGTCAGCACACTGGCAAAGATGCCAACGAGCGTCGTGCTCATCCCGATCGTCCAGCAGACATCTTTTTTAAATTCGTCGATGCGGTGATGTGCCGACCTCGTCGAGTCGAGTGCTGACACGACATCCGGCGTCATGACGTCAATCTTCTCTTTGAGCTCCTGCACAGAACTGACAAGGCTGTCAATCTGCGTTTCGATTTTTGTCAGTCTTTCCAAGATATTCATGGCACCACCTCCCAATCGTCGGCAAAGATGTCAGCGTCCGTCGCCGTGTAAGGCATCGGCTCACAATCTATCGATTGTACGACAAGATATGCTCGTACTCCCTCGCGCGTGTACTTTGCATAGATGACGTCGCGGCAAACCCATCCATCGCGTGTCATCTTTTGCCCCGCTTTCATCCGCTCAAGCGCGTCTCCAAATACCATTTCAGTCCCACGCCTCCAAAAATGCTCTTACGGCGTCGCGGTACTTGCTCGGCACTTCGTCGATCGTCATCTTCTTCATCCGCACGCGATATGCAAAAAATTTGACCATATTGGCCACCTCCTCTTTACTCGGTTGCGATAGCTTCTGTCAGCGCCGACACAGCATCTTCGAGGGCGGCGATGCGCTGGCCGATAGACGGTGCGCTGTCGCCGTCGAGGACAAGCGTATCAAAATCCGCTTCGACTTCCGCCTCGGTCATCGTCGTCTGCAGATTCTTTTCTTCTGCCGTCCAGACCATTTTCGTCGTCTCTGTCTCATCCTCACTTGTGCGCGGATTGAGCACAGCTACCTGTTTGATATTCTGCCTCAAATAGACATTTGCCGTGCCGTCTGGCAGCTTCTCGTAGCGGATTTTTGTCGGCTCGCTGTCGTAGTATACCTGCATTTTTCTTTGCCTCCCTGCTGACTACTTTCTGCGCCCGCGCAAATGCTTGACAAGCATGTAGCTGGCGGGCGGCATTGTAGCAGTCGCTGTAAATGTAAAATCCCTTAAATGATGTCAGCCGACTTGCAAATCGGCGTGGCATCCTTTCCATGCGCTGTGCCCGCAGGAGCAGGCGGCGCGAATGGATGAAATTGCGTGCGCGCATCGTGAGCTTGCCGCTCGCGTGTACGACGTAGCCCATCATGTCAATCGGCTCATCGCGGATGCGCTTGATATGCCACGTCGGCTTGATGGTCATGTGCAGATTGTCGCGCATGTAGACGATCAGGCTCTCAATAGCGCGTCTGAGCTTACGCCGATTCGAGCCAGTCAGCAGCATATCGTCCATAAAAACAACCATATGCGTCACGGCTCGGCTATCCATCGCATGGCGATATGCAAAAGATATCAAAAATTGCGCAGCCCACTGACTCGGCAGTGCGCCGATCAGCAAGCCGGCATACGGCTCGCTCGTATTGATGCGACCGTGAGCGGCCAGCATCTCGCGCCACAAGTACATGATGTCTGGATTGCCACAGTCGTGCTCAAAAAGCCGCAGAAATAGCTTTTTGTCGATAGACGGATAGCACTTCTTTAAATCCAGCTTCGCAAAGTATTTGCACTTGCGACTGTAATGCTGATGATGCTTCTTCGCGTAAGCCGCGGCTTGATTGTCGCGGTCGACGTAGCTCTTGATGAGCTTGACGCCGTACAGCTGCCCGCGCCCCTTTATGCTCGAGCACTGCTGCAGCACAAGGCGGTGGTTCCATATCTCTTGGCACGACCGTACAGCGACATAATCGTAAAATTGCTGCAGTGCTGTCTCGCAGCCGATGAGTCGCGTCTTGCCGCTCGTCTGGTCGTATCTGTAGCCCGCGACTGGCGTAAAATACGGGATGCAGCGATGCTTGATCGTGGCGGCGATATACTCTGCGATATCCTCTGCGACAGCCCAGATGGCCTCGTCGTCGCTATGCAGGATACGCTGGTATATGCCCTCATCATATGCAAATGTCTCTTTGAGCATCCGACGCATACTGCGCCTATGCTTGTGCCGCCGCAGGCACTCCTCGACATATGGCAGGATTGTCTTGACGTCCGTGACGTCGATATATTTACAGCTCTTCTTGATGAGCTTCACCTTCTTTCTGGATGCTTACGGGCTTTCATTCTCGATTACTAGATTACTAGCCCGCTGGTCCTTGCATCGATTTTCGCCGCAGCGCGGAATGCATAGAGTATCGAAGATGTTTTGATACAGATTTTTTGTCCAGAAAGGCGCCCGGCGTTATTCCACCAGCTCCTGCTCAGCCAGTTGTTCCCGTTCAGGTACGACAGACCGGCATTCGAGCCGTTGTTGAGGTTACCAAGCGCGACTCCATGCATCCCTTAATTTTATCGATTGTCATGTAGGGGGATTTTTATCCCCCTCTGGCCGCTTTGCGGCCATTCACCCTCTGTTGCCATTTGGTGAAAGGCGCCCGGCGTAATCCCACCAGCCCCAGCCCAGCCAGTTGTTCCCGTACAGGTACGACAGACCGGCATTCGAGCCGTGGTAGAGGGAACCAAGCGCGAGCCACTCGCGCGTATCAACTGTTTTGCTATTATGCCAAAAATAGTCGCGTGCATAGGTAGACGATGAGCCGCCCGTCGAGCATGGGAAGAGGACGCCATCTTTGCCCCATTTGAGTGCTTTGATGTAGCCCTCGCCGACGCTCTGGTCGAATTTTGCGCCGGATGCGATGTAATTTGCGGTCAAGCCGGTCGACTGATTTGCGGCTTTTTTGACGGTGTACGGCTCGTACCAGTATTTTGTCGTATCAGCACTATCCTGATAGAGCTTAAGGATCGTATCGCCGACAATCTCATATGCGCCTAGACCAAATTCGATGCCTTGTAGCTTAATTGGATATTTGCCACTCTTCAGGTCGATCGCGCCGTCATTGCCCTTGATATCGTCAGTGCTGCCCGTCTTCCAGCGCACGGTATGGATTGCTGTATTTTTTGACGCATCGCTATTGCCTGCGCCGGTGTCAAAGGTGCTCGGCGCGTCGACGTAGATTGCTGCGTATGCCGTGCCATTGATCGTGACGTCCGTGATGTCGGTGATTGTCCAGCCATTCTGACCGCTGACGCTATACATCGCGGCATCCTGCACGTCATTACCTGCTGCCGTGCCGACGATGATCTGTGAGCCGACGACGTAGCTATTTTTCGACGCAGCGGCGATGATGATGCGCTTGACGCCGGTCTCAGCGACCGTCGCTACATCTCTGTACCAATAGCGGTACGCAAAATCCATTGCATCCTCGAGCGTCAGTGAGGCGTACTTGATACGTGTCATCAGCTGCAAAAAGCCGAGATCGCACGCGCACATCGACGAGTAGCCCGTGCCGACGGCTGATGCGTATGTATGACAGCTATTGTGTGACAGCTGTCCTTCTTCGGCGATGCCGCTGCAGCAGGTAAATTTGCCATCTTTTAGGCCAGCCGCGTACTTGCCGTGGATCATCCACGGGCGGACAGTGCCATCCGGGCTAACTGCTTCTGGCATCGGCGCGCAATTCGGTCGGCTTGCATCCGGGCCAATTCGGTATCCCTCAAGATATGTCTTATTGCTCGCCTCACCTGGGTTGGTGTAGTAGTGATAGCCGGTCATCTGCAGCACGCCGACAAATTTTGTCGGATCATCGCGGACAAATTTGCCACAGACGCCATCGATTGCCGTAATCTGCGGCGTCAAGCTCGTCGCGTCAATCACCCAATTACAGTCGATGCAAGCAAAAAGTGGCAGGCCAGCGTAATCGTCACGGCCTTCTGTCGTCGTGGACGACGGCGTGCAGACCATACCCGCATTGTCGCCGCCGCGTGTGCCGGTTGACATTGATGCGACATCCGGGTCATTAAAGACCGTCGTGCCATCCCACTCGTAATTATCCTGCAGGAGATTATAAAAGGCTGTGACCTGCTTGGTGATGCTTGCGGCGTCGCTGTCGCGCGTGATGCCATTGACGGCCAGGTAGGTCTTGAGTGCGCGCTCGAAGCCTGCCGCTGTGCCGTCAATCAGCGCGAGTATCAGATTTTCGTATGTGCCTGTGCTCTTGCCTGCCAGTGCCTCGAGGGCCTCGGCCATACGCTCTTGAGCATTGCTCTGCATCTTTGACTGCTCAAGATTGTGGAAGCGGGCCTTGTCGGCCGCTGTCGGTGTATTATCGCTCATTTATTTGCTCCTCCCTTATAGTGCGTCGCGGTACGCGAGGTAGCCGTCGCTGTCGATGTAAAATTGAGCGGCGAGGCCGGTCAGCCGCTTGTCGATATTAATTGTGCTGCCATTATAGACGATGTGAGCGGCATCGCTATCGCTGTCGCTCCCCTGCTTGTACATTGCAATGCCGGTCGGCGCGTTGAGCCCCTTAATGCAGATGTGCCCTGCGCGATTGTGGTCGCCAAGGGCCGCATCGTCGCCGACTGCATTCCAGGCATTATTAGCGAGATTGAGCACGCCAGTCATCGTGCCGCCCGAGCGCTTGAGATACGTCGTGCTGATTGTATTGCCGTCAGCGTCGGCCTTTGCTTTTGCGGCGGTGATATTCCAGTCTCCCGACGCGTCGGCTTGGATGGATTTTGTCGCATTATCGACGACGGCCTGCGCTTTTGCCGCATTATCGGCCGTCGTCTTGGTATTTGCTGCGACGGCTTTTGCGTCTTCCCCGGCAGCAAGTGCCCACGTGCGGGCGGATTGCGTCTTGCCTGTCGGACTGTCCGAATCGGACACACCATCCGGTGAGCTGGTCGATACTGCCCACGCCTTAGCGCTGTCGGCTGACTTCGAGGCCGATGACGCTGAAGTGGCTGCATTTGTCTCGCTGGTCTTTGCTGCTGTCTGCGACGCTGCTGCAGCGCTTTTGGATGATGCCGCGTCGCTCTGCGATTTGGATGCGGCTGTCGCGGATGCGCTTGCCGACTTGGCGCTGGCGGCAGCGGCCGATGCGCTACCGGATGCGTTTGTCTCTGATGTCTTTGCTGCGGTCGCTGAAGTATTTGCCGCGGATGCAGATGACGCCGCGGCGGCCTCGCTCTTTTTTGCATTCGAAGCCGAGGTGGCGGCATTGGTCTCGCTGGTAGCTGCGGCCTGCGCTTTATTAGTCGCGATGGTGGCATTGTCTGACACCGACTTTTCGAGCGTCTCAATGGTCTTCAAATAATTCTCGACGGCGGCGATCGCGGACGCGACACTTGTAGCTTTGTCGCTGTACTCCTTCGCCGAGGCGGCGCTGGCGGCGGCAGCTTGGGCTTGCTTGAGCGCTTCCTCAGCCTGCGCCTTGGCGGCGGTGCTGCCAAAATTTGGGTTGGTGCGCATGTCGTCGTACATCGACTTGACCTGAGTCAGGATCTGCTGCAGGTCGGCATCATCGGCAAGTGATGTCGTAGCCTCGGCGAGCAGTCGCAGGTCTTTAGCGATCGCGTCATAGATGCCCGCATTTTCAGGCGAGACAAAAGCCGATTTTTTGCTTACGACGCCAGCGCGCACAATCTTGTCGCTCGCGTCGCGCTCCTCGAGATACTGAAATCCGTCTAGCATTTATATCACATCCTCTCATTGTAGCGTATATAGGCCATTACTGCGGTTGACCACAAAAAAGGCGCCTGTGCCGTCATTATCAAGTATCTGCTCACCGTCAACGTATACATCGAGCGAATCAATAATGAGCCATACTCTAAGACCGTCCGAGTCATCGCCGTCATGCTCAGTCCACGGGCTTAGAGTGAGCGTACATGTCAGGTCGCTTCCCTGCGCAACAGTAAAAACATTTGACACATATGAGCAGTATTCATCTGTTCCATGCACTCCTGATGGTCCGTGTATTTCATTATTATTATCATTCGAGAAGAACATGCCATTATACGTCTCTTTGCCATTGCACTTTATAGAAATATTCTGAGATGCGCTGTTTGGAAATCTAACAAAATTACTATATTTATAGCCGAGATTCATTCCGAATCTACCATGAAACGCCACGCGGCTTGCATTACTTGGCATTTTTACAGTAAAGGTAATAGAGCGGCTACCATATGGTAGTGTCACATTTCTATCAGAGCCACTTCTCCAGATTGTCCAGTTCATTGAGCCACACTCTTGATACTGCGCAAATGAGCCAGCACCTTCTGCAATGCCACTATATGCCCTCACGCGAAATCCATTAACGGATACGTCCTCTGCGTAGCAGTGTAATCTGACTTTTGATGTAGAGTAAGATGGATTATTTGTTTGCACATTTTGAGGTGTAATGATGACGACCGGTATCTCTGTCCACGGATTTGCAAATTTTACATACTGCCCATTTTTTGCGACTCCCATCATACACTGAGCAAGGATTGAGAATTTATTGCCGTTTTTATCCTTTGATGTCATGCCATCTTGCCCAAATTGGATCGTCATGCCGTTACTATCTGTACACGCCAATCCGCTCGTATCAAGTACGACGCTACCACCTTTGATGCCTTGGCTTTTTGTCAGCTCAATGATGCTCGCTGCGAGCTTATCCGCCGTAATGGCCCCGGCTTTTATCATCCCGTTTGTGATGACATTGCCGTCGATAAGCGTGTCAGCTGTGATGTGCAGCAGCCTGCTCAAGATAGACACGGTCGTCGGGGTCAGATTGATGTACGACATGAGCTGGCCGCTCTGCCCCATTTCTTTGAGATTATCTGTCGTGACTCTTAGCTGGATAGCATCGACCATCTGTGCAATAGCTGAGTAGGCCGCGCTGGCTTTTGCCGGGTCGCCGAGATTTGTGATGACGCTGGTGATCTTGTCTGCATTTTGAGAGATCTGTGACGACAGCTCTTTTTTGTCGCTCTGCACTGTGCTCGTGATGCTCTCAGCTGTCTGCTTGAGCTGTGAGATGTCGGTATCAAGTGACTGATTTTTCTTGTCCTGTGCGGCTTTATTGCTCTGTACCGTGCTCGTGATGCTCTCGTCTGTTTTCTTGAGCTCGGCGATATTGGCGTCTACTGCCTCGAGTCGTGGGATGGCTTCTTGTGCGTCTGCGACGGCCCCCTTCATTGTCTCGTCCATCATTCTCAGCGAGAGCGACTCGTCGGCAAAATATTTCTCGTCGATGTGCGGCTCGATGACAGCTTGATAATCTGTCGTCATATATCCCTCACCAAACACATCGTAATAGCATGCCGATACGGTATAGATTCCCGGTACATTGGCATATGCATAATGCGTATTCTTGCCTATGTCGATTTTCTTGCCATCGACATAGAAATTTACGCCGTCAGCCCCCACAATCAGTTCTGGTACGGAAAGGTTTACCGACAAAATTGCCTTATCGATTGTTATTCCAGCTGGTGCATTTAGCTTTGGGTAGTCATAGTTCAGCTTTGCCGGATAGCTATATTTCTTGGTGGCATTGTGTGCATACAAGTAGATTGTCGCGCTTCTCTCTTCCAGCCGTTCGACAATCAATCTCGTCCCCTGCGCACGCCCCATCAGGTTGTATTCAGCCCCAGGATTCTGATCATATCGCAATTCGTAAAAATCGACGTCTGAGTCAGTAACATCATCCCATGCAAAGATGAATCCTTTTCCTCTGGAAAAATCTTTCTCGAATCCAGTTGGCGTGCTCGGAACTGTCTGCTTTGCTTCAACTTTTAGAGTCAGATATGTGGCATCACTGTCCGGCGTGGTGAAGCCATTCACATCTTCTGCGACAAGCTTGATTTTGTACACATCTCCGAGCTGAGCGGCTGATATGACAACCCGACTAGATCCTTTGCCTGCATATCGCCAATCAGCGTAAAATCCAAGCTCATCAGCTGCTACGCCTTCCGGCAGCGGTCCACTGATTTTCGTCATATCGATATGATTTGTCTTGTAGTAGACCTCCACATCTTTCACGCTCGGCGTGGACGGCAAAGCAAAAGTAACCACTACGTCATAGCCAGTCACGCCGTCTTGATACTGGCGGTATATCGTATACGCCTCTGCATCCGTCACGCGCCCGGGCATGGATATGGAGCCGATCCCCGACAGCACCTGCCCGAGCCTTTCTCCTTCCTGGTCGATGCTCTCGACATAGAACTGGTATTGGCCGGCGTCTTTCACAGGCGCATAGCATGTCACGCCCTTCTGCTTCTCGCTGATGCATTTGCATGCTTCCAGCTTGTCGCCATAGGCTCCCTGGTAGACGTTGTATGCCGCGATAGCCGAGCCCGTTGCAGCTTGCCAGGACAGGCTAAAGCCCTTGCCGACGAGCATGACCATGAGGTCAGTCGCATTGGTCTCCGAGTACGTGGCGCCAGTGACGTGCAGACTCGTCGTCTCATGGCTCATCGTGATGGCATCGAAGACACAATAGACTGTTATGTCGTAATCTTCACCAGCGCGCACGCCGCGGAACGTATAGGTCGTCATCTCAGTGCTGACCTGCTCTTCGTATGAGCTGTTCCGACTCTTGATCTGCACGACGTAGTCGCTTGGCGCAGTGCCGGTACGCGATATCTCCCATGTGACGACCACGTCCGGCACGACCGCTCTGTCGATGGTCCGTGACTGCTCTTTTGCTGTCAGCGATGTGATGGTTGCCACGATCGGCGAGCTGCTGTAGTCGATAACCGGATACTTGCTGTAATCGAGCTCCGTTGCATACATTTCCTCGTCGTACTCAGCCAGCTTCAGACTAACAAGCATGTCCCCATCGCGCGATGCGCTGACGATGCGGAACGGCTTGATGGATTTATCGCATTCTCCGAACGCATAGTTATCGAATTTTGCCGGCATCTGAGCAGTATCGAATGGTTCCGTCACGGTCAGCGTGTTTGTTTTCTCGGCTGTCGTGACACTGGCGACGCTCCTCTTGACGATGGTATCGTCTGACAGGGTGATGTAAACCTCATACGTCTTGGCGGGGTCGAGGTCCACCGACTTGTCCAGCGTGACCTGTGACGACGTCGCCGAGGCAAGCCTGCCCGACGCGACGCCAATCCTGCTCACGGCGTGGTTGTAGCCGACGATGTCGCCGTACTCCGCCACAATACCGTCAATATCCGTCTGCAGCTCAATGAATTGTAGCTGACGCTCACTTGTTGCCAGTGCGGTCACGGCTTCTCGATATGCCTGCGACCTTCTTTTGACGCCGAAAAGCGTCAGCTGGGTAGTATTATCGACGCCAGTATCTTTGTTATACAAGGGACTCCTGACGGTCATCATCGTATTTTTGAAATCATTGTGCTCGTCGTTGTAGGTCACATCTACTGCTCGCGCACGGTCCTCTTTTGATGTGAAGGACCCCCTTACGCTGGATACGGTCGTTCTTCCTTCGCCGAAGATCTGTGAGATGTGGCCAGGACGATCAACAACAACACCATAGTTTCGCCCGTGCGCGATGATGACGGCATGGCCTACAGCCGCTGCTTTCTGAGCTGCCGTGATGCGCTTTTGAGCAGTATCGAAGAAAGCATCGAACTCATAGCGATGCTCCTTCTCGCCGTTTTCGTTGATAATCATCTCGAAGGCATAGTCCGCCGCATCTTTCCACTGCTCATAGTATGCGTCCAGATTTTCATGGCCACATCCATAATGTACGAATTCCATCTCGCCTGTATTGATATTTTTGAGCTGTCTGCATTGGTGCATGATGTCATACGCGGCCCAGATCGGGTTATTGGCCGGTTGCTGCTCGTAGGCCGACTGATTCGGGTTGTACACCCAAACCGTGTTCCTCTTCTGCCGCCATGACACGGACGGCACGCCGGATGAAAGCTGATTTGTCGCAAGAATGCGCATTGCTACAAGGACCTTACCCGGCCTTGCGTATACGCCGTTGTTGTAGCTCGTCAGTAAGGTCCACTGTACCATTGCCTGATCGCGACTCGATGACGGCTTGCTCAGCAGCGTGACGCGGACGTCGTACCGGCCTTCTTCCAAGCCGTTTATCTGGTACGATTTGCGGAGAGCTTCGTTTGTCGCAGCCGTCTCCGTATATTCTTTGTCCAGTGTCCAAGTATCTGCGCCACTTTTCCGATACTCGATGCGGAATTTTGTCGTGGCGTTGCCAAAGTTTGAGTCATCATTGATATGATACAGCCCAGCGGGCCATTCCAGCGTGACTTCGAGTGAACTCGCCAAAGCACTGTCACTCGTCCTGACAAGTGGCGAGCCGACATCGAGTTCCAGGCCGACCGCCTGGTCAAGCGGCGTCGTGTGGAAGAAAGAAATCGGCTTCTGGTCGTTCGTTCCCAATCTTGTCTCCAGCTGTACACCAGTGAAATTCCCGATATCCGTATAATCAATGCGAATTTTATCGATAGAGTCGACCGGCCCATAGCCACCGCAGTACAGAAGATTCAGGTACTGCTTATTGTTCACGGTCTCCACGTGTTGCTCCAGCAGCTGCGCTGCTGGGATGCACTCGCCATACGTCTCGCCGATGCAGTTTCCGGCCAGTGTGGATGGCGTGGGGAGGTCCCATCCGTACGACTGGCTGCTCTCTGTATCCTGCCATTTTGGCGTGCTGATATCCTGTGGGAAGATGGAGTTGATGAGCTTGCCGCCCAAAAACATCACAGCACCAGACGCCAGCGTCGCGCCGATTGCGCCTTTCGCAAAAAATGAGCCTGCTTTCGCCCAGAGGCCACCACCGACATTGCCCGCATATACTGTCAAAGCAATCATGGCCGCGAATCCCAGGATGCGCTTCAAGCCTTTACCTGCAATATGCGGCGTGCAGATAATTTGGCTGCCGTCGGGTGGGATTGCCTTATCCGGGCGGTCGACAACATGGCCATCTATGAAGATATCCATGCCTTCCGTGTCTACATATGCTGTAAGCTCTTTCCCTGTCCAATACAGTTCCCGTATCTCTCTTCGATTCTCAAAAGGATTTTTGATGGTAATAACCTGTATCATGATTCCAATCTCCTAGGCCGATAGTAGCCGACAATCCTGGACCTCCATCTGCTAAGCCTATCAATGCATACGCCGGTCTTACTGTACGCATGGATAAAGCGCCCCTGGCCTATGCAGATGCCGACATGGTTCGCCCATACGTCCATGCTCAAGCGCAACAGCACAATACATCCGCATTCTGGCGCGTTGAGACGCTCGTAGCCTCCGCATTCGCTACCATCCTTCAGTGCATCAGCAATCTCTTGCACGGCGGTTGCATGTATCGGGTAATCCGGTACAGGATATCCTTGTCGCTCGAGCAGAATCATTGCCAAGCCCCAGCAATCCAGCCCGTCCTTCGTCCTACCACCATCAGCAAATGGCACGCCAATCAAATCATCATATTCCATGCTTATCACTTTGCTCACCTTCCAGTCTGGATGCCAGGCTCGCCGCCAAAGCGCCCTTTGATAAGACAGGTCTGCAACGTATTTCGGCAAGTCTCGCTGCCTGTATAGCCGCACCTCACATCGCCGCAGACAAATGGACAGAAGTCGGTAAGATAGCGCCACTGTGGGAAGCGTGTCGACATCTCCGACGTAGGTCCTAGCGTAAACGTGATCCACTGTTCGTCATATGATGTCTCATTGATGACAAAATCGAGCTCCATCTCAGGCTCACCGCTAGTCAGATTCTTCGCATGTACGATGTAGATATTGGCCTTTGCATCGACAAGCCCATTGTATTGCTGCAGGTACGTCGTGATGATGCCACCGCCCGATGATATCTTCAGGTTCAAGGCTGGCAAGGTCTTGCCGTCTTCGTCATATGGCTCTACGTCTACCGGAAACGCCGTCCACGTCGTTCCGTTCCATTGGATGCCTTCTGTATTGCGCACCAAGCGGATGCTGTCGCCCAGTGCATTGGCTTTTATCTCGAAGAGCATGAGGAACGGCGCATCTGTGCTCAGCTTATTCTTTTCCAGCGTCGCAATCTGCGAGAATTTGAACACGCTTATACCTCCTCAAACGTCAGCTTGCCCTGATAGCCGACGGGATAGTTCTCCTGCCACTCGAATCCCCCAGAGAAGCGCACGATGTGCTTCTCTCCCGTATCCGGCTCCGACCATTCAAAGCTCTGAAATGTCCCTACCTGCTCCCAGAACGACTTGAGCTTTGCATAGTCACTCTTGCTCATGTCTGTCCATACGTATGTCCAGCTGTGGATCATGCGCGTTGTGCGCGGCCTCGTGTGCTTGTAGTTCGCATCCGACGTGGTCGTGATGGTACTGTCTTGGATGCTTTCTTTATAAGAGTCCCCTGCATTGCTTGCATACGGGATTTTGGGCTTCTGGATTGTCGGGAATACGTACTTTTCTGCCATTACTTCGCCCCCAATGCTGCTTTGAGATTTCGGCCAAATCCGCCACGGTCACGCACAGCCCCGTCCACTACAACCTCGAGAATGTATCTCCCCATGTCTTCGTTGTAGCTGCTGCTCGCGACTTTGACGTCTGAGTCGGATTTGTTGGTGATGTTCACGACAACGCCGCCTCCTTTCCCCGCACCGCTCATCACTGCGAGATTATGGTCGTTGAGCGGGATGACGGCTTCGCGATCACCGCCTTCACCGATCATGGCAAGGGTCGGCGCTGTGACAATGCCGCCCGCGGCAAACTTCGGCACGTTGAAAAGGCTCGGCGCAGTCGGTGCTGTACTGATGAATTGTTCAGACGCCGATTTTACACCGAAGCTGCTGTCATGCGGCACGCCGCCCCACGTCCATGCCGACGTGCCACCTCGAGTTCCTCCAAATGCTCCAAGGAGATTGCTCATCCACGTTGCTGCCAATCTCTGCGCGGCAATCTTGGCCATCATGTTCAAGACCGAGTTACCGAAGTCTTGCAGAGCCGCTTTTGCGCTTTTTGTTCCCTTGACAAATTCCGTCATGGAGTCGGCCATTGTGCTGTACAAGCTGTCGGATATGTCGGCGATATACTCCATCATGCTCCCGTGTGCTGTCTGCCAGAGCTTCACATACTCCTTGGCCAAGGCTTTTTCTCCTTGGAGATTCAGCGATGACTCGCCACGCTTCTCGCCTTCCGACTTCGACAGTGTCCCGTTGGCATTGCGCTGCGACGTACCCATATACTGCACGAGCATGGCAAGATTCCCTTCCTCGACCAGATAGTTCACATACTGGTCATGGGCTTCCTGGCGAGCTTTCCTGCGCTTGTCTTCGGCCTCTTCCAGCTGTGCATAATACTGATCTTCCAGCAGCTTGCGCGTCTCGACATCATTCTCGTCGTGCATCAGAGCTTTCTTCTTCTCCTCAAGCTCTTTATTGAGCTTTCGCACGGTGGTCAAATACTCGAGATCTGCTTCTTTGTCATAGTCATGGCGTACTTTCGCAAGGGCTGTCTGTGATGCATCGTAGAGGTCCGCATAGGCGTCTGCCCACTTCTGGCGAAATTTCTCGGTCGTTGCAGCAGTGTAGGCATTGAGCTCTTTCTTGAGTGCCTGGATGCTTGCCGTCGGTGCTCCCTCAGACTGCAGCTTGCGGATTTTTGCGGCTTTTTCTGCAACGTCACTCATCAGTTTCATGGATTCCTGCTGATAAGCGTAGCCGCTTTCTTTGATGTTTTCCGTACGCAGTTCCAGTAGCATCTTATTAGCTTCGTCTGTTGCCTGCTTGACGCGCTTGGCCGCTTCCTCAGTCGCTTTCTGCGAAGCATCTACCGTCATCTTGGTCGACTGGCCGCCCGTGAGCTTGTCCATGTCGATATAGCCTGCGTATCTGTAGCCGCTATAGTACGAATCAAGCCCTGTTGAGTGCTTTACGCCATGCGTGTCGCTCGATATCCATCCGCCACCTCCATCTGAGATGCCAATATGTGCCCAAGGATTATCAGCCGCACCGTCGCTCCAGACTACGAGCGAGCCTTTTGGTGCTGTCTGGCCACTTGACGCATCCACCCACGCACCATTCGCCTGTGCCGCATCGACCCAATCCTTGACCAAATCGCTGATGACGCCGGTATTAGCGCCAATGCCTTGAGCGAGGTAAGAAACAAAATGGGCACACGTGTTTTCACCGAGGCTTTCGCCGATATTCTTGGATGCCTCATCGTACATCGACACACCAATCGGTACATCGACCGTCGTCATCTGCGGCTGTGATGCACCGCCGCCCTCTATCGGCACCTGTGATGTGGTGATGGCATTGTAGTATCCTTCTACTTTTGATACATAGTCTGGATTTGCGCTCGGATCAGCATGGCCAAGGTTATACGCTGAAATTGCCAGCTCTTCGTTGTTTCCATACTGGTCCAACAGGTCTCTCAGGTATCCTGCGGCGGCCATAATATTATCGTTTGGGTCACTTCCCTCGCCATATCCCCTGCCGCCTCCATATGCATTTGCGATATCTTGCGATATCTGTCCGAGGCCCCAGTGGGCATGATCAGTGGACCAGATGTCCGACTGTCCGTGCGATTCTGTTTTGATGATAGCAGCCAGCAATGCGGCGTCCAAGCCTCGGTATGCACTTGCATACTCAATCTCATTTGCCCACGGCGCAAGTTCTGGGTCGTCTTCAAAGGAATATTTTGTGCGCATCGGTGTAGCTGGCTTTTCTTCTGCGGTAGAGCCGCCGCCGGCTGCGGATTCACCTCCGCCCCCGCCAGGTGCAATACCCATGCCTGGGTCTGAAATGCTGATGGAATCTACCATGGACTGTGCACGCAGTGCCTGGTTCTTAGCATCCTCCGCTTCATCGCTCAATCTGCCAACCTCGGAGTTATGCCACCGATTCGATTGCATTCCATTCAGCTGTTTCAGCGTATCGATATCTGTTACCAATGACATATTCTGCCCATCGCTATGGGTTCCCATCAGCCAGGTATTCAGGAAAGAGCCTGCATAGTTCTCTGTACCGCCAGCCATCGTCGGCTCGATGGTCATGTTATCGGGGTTCGTTTCACGCGTATACCACCGTCCATCGTCCGAATTGTGGTAGTAGGTTACGCCGTTCAGCTCATACGTCTCTTGGCCTTTTTTCTCCGCATATGCTTCAGCCGCTTTTGCTCCCTGATAAGCGGCAAAGGCGGCAGCAGCTACCCACCAGCTGCTGGCCAGAGACAGGACAGCTGCCGCCAACGTACGCACTTTACTCGTTGCACTGACTGCGCCGGCCGCCATTGTGGCTGCACTCCTAGATGCAGCGCCTGTCTGTGCCACAGTAGCAGTCGTCAAGCTCTTTGTCGCCATGGTCGTTCTCTCTGTGGCCGCCGTTGCCGCATTAGCTGCTGTGACAGCTTTGCCACCAGATACAGATGCTGTTGTTCCCGATGTCGCTTCGGCTGTTGTCAATGCCTCTTCTGCCACAGTTTCTCTAGCAGTCGCTCCGGCTACTTCCGTTTTTGCCGCAACCGACTTCTCGCCTGCTACTACCGCAGCATTTCCGGACTCAGCTGATGCAACGGCCAGCTCTTTTTCTGCTGTGATAGCCACTTTTGCCGATTCAGCCTCTGTCGCATGTGCTCCAGCCACGCGCTCAGCAGCTACCTCGGCCGCCGTTCCAGTACCTGCTAGTGCAGCATCCATCTCGCCAGCCGATGTAGCAGCCGCCTGAGCTGCTGCAGCAAACCCTTCCCGCATTCTCGCGGCAACGCGCTCGGCAGTCTCTGTGCTCTTGAGTTCAATGGCGGTCAGCTTCTCCGCAATAAGATTGGCTGTCTCCTCTGCAGACAGATTCATGCGCGTGGCCGCCCGGATGGCCGCCTTGCGCTGCGCATCGTAAGAACGCTCTACCGTTGCGACCTGCTTGGCAATCATCGCTTCCTGCTTGGCTGCGATCTCAGCTTGTGCCTTTTCCTGCGCGATCTTCTCGGCGTTCATGGCGTTGGAAATCGTTTTGAAAATGCTCTTGCCGCCATTCATGGCCGACTGCGCCAGCTGGATGCTCTTGTAGATGGCCAGGAATGTCACAACATCTTTGGTGATGTCGCGGACTTCCTGCTTATTCTGTGCAAGGAATTTCGCCGTACTGGTCAGGCCGCCGATAATCTCAGGAAAGACACTCTGCGCCACAGGAGCCAGAGCAGCTACAAAGGCCAGTTTCACCTGAGAGGACTCCATCTGCATGACCTTCATCTGCTGGTTGAGCTCGTGCATCTCTTTCGGGTCCAGGCCGATGCCCTGCACCTTCGAGGCCGTCTTGGCTGCCTCGGTGTACTGGTCAAGCGTCTGAGCGAGTGCCATGCCCTTGACGCCAAGCGTATCCATCAAAAAGGCCTGTTCTTGGCCGTTCTGCTTCGCTTCTTTGTAACCAGTCGCCAGATTTTCCAGCTGTTGATTAAGTGGCAGGAGCTTCCCGCTCGCATCTGTCAGGCTGACGCCGTAATTCGCCAACGTCGTTTTGGCCCTATCTCCAGCAGTGCCTGCCGACGTGAAGGACTTATCGAGGCGCATGATGGCCGTTGCCGCCGAATTGACATCGCCGCCTGTGAGCTTCAGGATGCGAGACAGCTTCCCCGCCTCGCCCGCGCTGATGCCCAATCTACTCGACAATGTGTAGACCGCATCACCGGCTTGCACGGCGCTTGAAATCAAGTCGCCAAGGCCAAAAGCGCCGCCGGCTGCGATTGCCAGCTTTTGAAAATTACCGATCAGGCTGCCAGTCTGCTTGCTGATCTCGCCAATCTTGTTGCTGGCATCGTCAATCGGCTTCGTGTTCAGCGCTGTTTTCAGTGCTACCTGTGTCTCATTCAGTTCTCGCTTAAGCCCGGAGGCATCTGCACCAATCCGGATCTGCAAATCGCTGATTTTATTCAAATTCTATGCCTCCTGGTTTATTCTTCATCCAAGCCAAATTCCTTACGCAAAGCAGCTTCATCTTCTTCGCGCTGCTTCCGCTTGCGCTCTTCCATCTGCTCCTTGACCTCTGGGTAGAGCGGGATAAGAATCTCCTCGAAGGATATTGGATTCTCAAGCTGCGCATTGACGATCCACGAAAGGAAGTAGGCCCGTTTCTCGTCGATACGCTTCTCCGCCGCCCGCCGCCCCTCGAGAATCTTGTAGAATTCGCCAACCTGTAGGTTGGCGAATTCCATTGGCGTCAGGCCGAGATAGCCGTATGCGACCGTCTCGCTCTCTTCCACCCACTCCCGAAACGAGGCAACGGCTACTTCTCCTCCGCCGCCTCTTTGACTTTTCCCGGCGTGAACATCCCCGTTGCAAAGAGTGTATTGAGTACTACCGTATTCAGGCCATCCAGCGTGCCGCCGGCGTAGCAGTGCTCTTCGATAATTCTCTCGGCATCTTCTTCCGTAGTCCCCTTCGGCATGGCATGGCGCAGGACGGACGCCGTGAATTTCACGGTCATGCTGCGCATGTAACCCATACCAACGTCTGTCATCACTGCAAAGAGGGAACAGTCGATATCTCGCTCAATCGCCATCATGTCGCGGATATTCAGCGACAAGTGCAGCTTCTTCCCATCTGCTGTCTCAAAAACTGTTTCTTTCTTCAATTTCTGCAGTCTCCTCCACTCATAATCATGCAGGCATATAGGCACAGCCATCAAACTGTGCCAGCCTGTTATTTTTCATCAGCCCGCCATCAGGTCGACGGGCTCGTGGTATCCTTCGCGCGAGCGCTCAGAGGGCCATTGCCTTCCAGCTTACCCGTGAGCGTTGCTGCACCGTTGTGCGGATTGTCCAGGTCAAACTCCGTAATGGCCGCCCGGCCGCGCTGGAACATCTTGTCCGGATACTCGAGGCGCACATCTACCATCTTGCTTGCATCAAAAGCGGCATTGAGTGCGTCTACGCCGTCATCGTTCAGCATGACCAGTCCTGAAAGGTCAATCGACCAAGACTTCAAGCCCGGCATTTTAGCACTCCAACCGCCCGTCGTCTTGTCCGACACGTCAATCGAGTCAGCCTTCTTACCCAGCTTCGAATTGCGCTGGCCACCTACCAGCGTCCACTTCGGCGATTCATACGTCCCCGTATTGACCTTCAGGAAGTAGTCTTTACCCACGGTCGCCTGCGTCTTATTCGGGTTTTCCGGCAGGCTGTCTGCTGTGATTGCCATAGTTATTCCTCCTCATATCATTCATCATTTATCGTCTTGAATCTGAAAAACGGCGAGCAATCTGCCCGTGTAGCCTTCCACCTCGCTCGGCGACGTCGTAGCGTCTGCAACATCCTGAGCCACGACGGTGTACCCGTCCGCATTGAGATCGGCACCGACTGACGACAAGAGAGTTGCCACATCGTCAATCATCTCATTGACCTCTCGACGCGTATGGGCCCGGCTGTAGGCATAGATTTCCATCTCGACCGTATAGATGGCCGCATCCTTCGTTCCGGCGTCTGCAACGTGGATGTCACCAAATGTCAGGTACGGCGGCTTTGTGTTCAGCGTGACGTACTCATAGACCGGCGTGCTCTGATAGGCTTTCAGAAGCTCACACGTCGCCTTCTGGAGCGCCTGGAACGGCATCCTGCGCTTAATCATGGTCTACTGCCTCCTCTACGGCTGCTGTAATCTTCGGGGCCGTCTCATCAATCGCCGTCTGCATGAATGGATGTGGCTTGCGCGGCGGTATCTTGGCCAATTTGAAGAAACGGTCGCCGTATTTCAGCGCCTTCTTCTTGCGCGGCAGCACAAAGGCAATGCCTGCGCCGTGCTCGACCAACCAGGAGTGATGTGCTTTCGATTTCACGTAGCCGGTATTGATGGACTCGTTGTAGTCCATTGAGATTTTCGAGACGAGATTGCCGCTCTTGGTATGCACGTGGCGGATGGCCGATCTCATGGTATCTTCCGTACCGCTCCGAATGGCATCCTGCAGCATCTTCTTTGTCTTCTCGTCATAACGGTCAACATCCCTCACCGCCTTCTGCACCTGCTCTGGCAGGTTCGAATGAATCCACGTCGTACTCATCAGGAATGCACCTCAGTCGTTGTCAGGATCATCTCGCCTGGCGTCGTATCGTCGACATGGAGCACATCATATTCGTGCTCGCCTTCCGACACGCGCCAGCCTTTACCGATCGTCGTCGCGCGAATGCGCATGCCCTGCGTCACTTCGACAGCTGCCGCATCCCCGAGTATGGTTTTGCTGACAAATCCAGGCTTCAGGAACTCGGCCCAGACGGTCTGTACAGTCGTGTACGAAGTTTCGTATCCGTGGATGTCGTCCATCGTATCTTCCGGCTTGCGCAGGTTGATGCGATGGCGCATTCTGCTCGTGACAATCATGCTCCGCCACTCCCCTCTGCGTCTATATCGTCTGCGCTGTACTGCAGCTGTGCGATGGCCGAGCGGATGAAGTACGGAAATGCCTGGTGCTTTTCTTCCTGGCAGTCCCTGTTGTTATACATCTCGGCAACAATAGCCGCCCGCACGATGTCGGCCTTCTTGTCAAATGATTCTGTCTTGCAGTGCATGGCAAAGTCATCTACAGCGCCGGCAAGGTACGCATCTGCCTGCTCAAGCAAGCGCTGCAGCATGGCGTCTTCCACGTCGTTGTCGATGCGGAGGTACAGTTTGATGTCTGCTACACTGAGCGCCATACTATCACTCCTTATGCCGAGGCGATGGTGACATTGTAGGCTTTCACGGCATCCTTGTCGTCTGCGACGACACCGAATCGCTCTACGCAGCGCAAGGCCGTCGCGTACTTGTCAAACAGGAAGTCCTGCGACACAGCAATCTCGACACCGCGGCGCTGGAAAAAAGCCACATAATCACCGATGGATCCGATGTAGAACGGGATCTTGCTCGTTGTCGTCGCCATGGTATTGTTCGAAAGCACGAAGATTTCCTTGCCACGGAAGCGATACGTGTCTGGTACTGCCACATCTGGCACCAGAAGTGGACGTTTCTGGTTGTCTTCTAACTCGCTCATCCACTGGAAACCATCCTGGTTCGTGACAATGCGTGCCCCTGCGTAGTATGCAGGATCAAGGTCGACGTTCAGCGCTTTCATAAGAGTCTTGTAATCCTTCATTTCTGCCGCACTCAGACCGCCGAGCAGGTCGAGGATTTCCTTATTCTCGGTATTGATGGACTTTCTCGCGAAACGCTGGCCGATGATGCTGAGGATGCTGACATCTGCATCCTGCAGGAGCTGATTGGATACCGGGATGATATCACCATAATCCTTGATTTCATACTTCAGCTGACCGAATTCGAAATCGGACTGCTTGATGGAGGTGATTTCTTCGAAGTTGGTCAGCAGACCGGCTTCATCACCGAGAGTCGGCATCGAGCCGGACGTGCTGTTTGCCGTCTGGACATGCGCCAGTGTCTTCAACGAAGTATATGCCTTGCGGTACTCTCTGAGCTGTGCCATTTGCTCTTCCGGTACAAGGTAACCGCCCTTGGTTGGGGTTGCGCCAACCTGGCCCGGCGTACCAACAGCATCATCGACGCGCTTGACCGGCGTGCTATCTGCCGCGTAGAACTCCCGCTCCTGCTCATTGAGCGGAACGCCGAGAACGAGCTTATTGAAGATGCGGTTGCGCATGACTTTATCCTCGACACCACTCTTCAGGACCGGCCCTGCTTCCGGCAGGAAATCGGCCAGGTCTTTCTTCTCCAGCTCCAACTGTACCTTGTATGCCGCTTCTGCGTCCTTCAGCTCCGACAATAAGTCATACGCCTTTTTCGTTTCGCCTGCTTCCTGCAGGTCATTGATTTTTGCCTTGATCTCATCATAGGTCTTCTTGAGCTGATCTGATTTCTTCATGTCATTCTCCTTCTGCCAATGCAAGGGCAATGGCCACCTGCATGTTCATGGTCTTTCTTTTCTCTTCTTCAGCATCCGGATTTGGCTTGCTGTCTTCCCTCTGCTCCAAAAGATCACGGATTTTCTGCGGAATAGTCTTGCACGTATCAGCAGCCGCCAGGAATGCATTGCTGACGCTGGCCGCCGTCTTCGTTGCCTCCATAACTTCTACGTTGAAGAACTGTGCCGCTGATTCGCCCGTCAGCCACGTTTCCTGCTCGACCATATCGTGCACCTGCTCCGGCGTCACGCCGTCCTTGGCCGCCTTGTTGTAGGTGGATTCCAGTCCTGCCTGGATGGCATCCAGCATCTCAATACCCTTGGCCAGGTCATCTGCATCACCGCGCAGCGCACAAGATGGCTTATGGAGCATCAAGTAAGCATTGGATGGGATGCGGCAGGTATCCGCCGCAAAGAAAATCTGCGTCGCAATCGAGCAGGCCCATCCGTCAACCACTGCCGTTGTCGGTCCTTTGTGACGTGCGATCATATTGGCAATGGCCATGCCAGCCGCTACCGAGCCACCGTCTGAGTTGATGTAGACCGTGAGCGGCTGCCCGTCGTCGATATCGTCGAGCTGCTTCTTGATGTTGCTCGGCCATTCGTAGCCGCCCGTGTTGCCCTCGCCCATCCACCATTCCATTAAGTTCCCATCCTGGTCGTCGATGATGTTGCCTGAGATGCTGATTTCCGCCCCTTCAGCGCTATTTTTTACTCGAATCATCATTGTCACCTCCTTTCCCTGTATTTGTCCCGCCTGACTTTGCTGCATACGCCAAGCCGATATCCTGCAACTTCACGTACGAGCCGTTGACGATGTGGACATCGCCACCCGCACATGGCGGCATATCTACCTTGCCGCGCGCCTCATTCGGGCTGTAGATGGCCGACTGGACCATCTTTTGCAGGACATCCGCCTGTTGTGTCGGGTCGCCGCGCAGAATCATCCAGAAGTTGAATTTGAAACTGAGGCCCCTTTTCTGCTCGGCCGGCGTCAACAGCTTACGATTGAACTCCTGCTCGTATACTGTGATGATGTGCAGCAAAGTCTGCACGTAGAACGAGAGCGACTGCATCGCACTGTTCGCATAGCTTGACTTGCTGTAATCATTGAGCTGATTCGGCTGGATACCGAAAGCCGCCGCCACCTGCAGGGCATTGTACTTCTTGAGTTCGTAGAACTGGCTATCCGTCAGCTTGAGATCAAGCGTCTGGATATCGTATCCCATCGGCAAAGTAATCATGCGCCTGCTGTCATCGCGGGCCTGCTCGTCAATTTTCTTGAGCAGGACACGCTGCTTCTCTTTGCTGAGATCGCCGACGTACTTGACGACGGCATTGGCCGTCAGCCCCTTTTGGTACAAATTGTTCAAAAACTTCTGGCTGGCCTTCGATCCCGCCATATTCGTTGCCAGTATCTCTCGCACGCTCTTGCCGGCATAGCCGCCGTCACCAGTCACCCACGACTTGACGTGGAGTATATCACCCGGGGCAATCCAGTACGATTTCCCGCTGCGCCTGTCCGTATAGCAGTAGTAGTATCGCCTCTGCGTAAACTCGTCCGAGTTGTTGACCCAGATCTGAACCATGCGCGGGTCGAGCGGATACAACCCCTGCAGGTTGCCGCGATTGCGCATCACGTAGACGTATGCATTGCCAAAGTGATTCCTGCAGTATTCCAAGTAGGTGAAGAACTGGATTGGCGTCTCGAGCGAATTCGGCTCAAAACTGATAAACGGCACTACCTCATGACGCAGGACGCGGTTTTTCTGCTCATCCATCAGGTAGAGCGGCATCTTTCCCAAAGCTTCTGCCAGGGTTTTCAGACATGTGAAATACGTGATTTCAGACATATCTGGTCCTAGGTCTGCATTCCCTGCGCCGAAGAACAATTCATTGACGGTTGAAAGGCTGATACCAGTACTTTCACCGCCTTCATTGCGGATCCAGCTCCTGAACTTCCCCAATAGATTCATCTCTTTCACCTCCCTTCTCTCTTCATTCGCCATCTCCCATTGAATCCAGCCACATCTGCAGGGCTTCTTCGCCATCCGGCACGTTGTCCTCTTTCGAAAGGAACCACATCTTCCAGGCGTCGATAATGGCATCGATGGGGTCGATGCGGTCGGTCTGTGTCATCTTGTCTACTTTGATTTCGCCGAAAGAGTTCGGTTCTGAGATGATTGCATTGGTGGCCGACCAGCTCAAAAGCGCGTTTTGCTTGTCATAAGACACTTGACCGGCTTTGACGCTGAGCTGGAAGTCCTTCGTCGTATCGTTGAGACTGCGTGCCGACTGCTTTACTTCAGTCAGGTCGCATGACAGTACGTCCTCGAGATCAGCCAGGAATGCCGCCGCGTTGTGGGCATCGTAACCACAGCCGATGATGCTGATATCATACTCGTCAATCATGCGCTTGAGGTCCGCAATGATGTACTTGTAGTCCGTCTTGATACCGTACATGCCACTTGTCAGTGTGATGAGCCCCTGATTTTTCCAGACACCATACGGCGCATCATCGCTCTTGATATGCTCTGCCAGACGCAGCTCCGGCATGTAGCTGTGACTCCAAATGTAGACGTTGTCGTCTTGAAGCGGGAACACGATACTGATGGACGTCAAATCGCCGCCGCTCGACAGGTCGATACCGAGATATCCTTCCCGTCCCTTCATATCCGCCAGCGTCCACGGCTTGCCGCCCGCTTTCCAGGCCGCCATATCGAGCAGCGCACCGCCCGTGTAGGTCACCCACTGGTTTAGCGTCTTCGTTTCGAAGTTCACCAGCTCTTCGCCCTGCTTCTCCTTGGCATCGATGGCCTTATTGGCCACGACAGCCAACTTCTCGTCGTCAAGCGTGACTTCGTCCGGCAGGAAGAGCTTGAGCGGATTAGCCTTCGCCCAATTCTCTTTTTCCCAGATGTCGTCCTCTTCATCGAGCTCGGCGATGTAGACGAAGAGATTGTCTTTCTGCACGACGCCTTCCAACACTTTCTTGCAGAACTGATACTGCTCGTAGCATGGGCTCTTGAGATTGAAGCCGGCGGTCGTGATGGCGATGGTCAGTGCATTCTTGACCATGTCCTGGCCATCCATCATGAGCTTGTACATCTGATTTGTCGGATGGGCGTGGTACTCATCCACGATAGCAAGGATGGTTCGGAAACCGTCTGCGGATTTCGTATCCCTGCCGATGGCCTTGATGGTCGTCCCCGTGACCTTGCTTGTGATTGTGCGGTCGTACGTCTTGATCTTGTACAGTTCGGCCAAATCCTTGTCCGACTGGATGAACTTGGCTACTTCGTCCCAGACGATGTTCGCCTGGTCCTGTTTCGTCGCTGTACAAAAGATCCTGCCATACTGATAGCCGCCGAAGGTCGCAAAGTCGTTCGCGAGCGTGCCGGCCAGGAATGACTTGCCATTTTGCCGCCCTACTTGGACATATGCCTCGCGATATCTTCGAATGTCGCTGCGCTTTTTGCGCCAGCCGAAGAGGCTACCGATAATGAAATTCTGGAAGCCGCGCGTATGGAGTGCATGCGCCTCGCCTTCGCCAATCGTCAGCGTGTTGGCAATGTCGATGTGACGCTCAGCTTCTTTGACATCAAAAATCCACTCCGTGCCTTTATCTTTCATATCGTTGATATGGCGCTGAGCGGCCAGCACTTCACTCCGCCCGCAGATGCGCTGCCCGTTCAAGACGAGCTTGGCGTATTCCGTCGTGCGGTCTCTCATCCCTTATCACTTCCAAAGAACTTGATGTATTTATTGACCGACTTCTCCTCTTTTGTCGGCACAATCAGCTTGAGGCGGTCTGTCACGCTCATGCCGAGCTTGGCCGAGCACGCGAAGATGTTCTTCGCCGCTCGGTCAGATACCGCCACCCATGGCGACGGCGTCTCATAGCCGTTCTTGGTTGTGACCGTAGCTCCATGGATGTTGATGTGCATCGCAGCATCCGCGTAACGGCTGTAGTTGTCCGCATAGACGGCCAAGACCGCGAGGTCGAGGTTGTCGAGCATGCCGAGCTCTGCCGACTCTCTCACGACACGGTCAAATTCCAATGCCGCTCGGTCCGACAGCCAGTCCGGAGGGGAGAGGGCGTCCGCCTTGACGTGCATCTGCTTCTCCGCTTCACTCCTGGCAGCTCTTGCCGCCTTACCGATCTTCCCGGTCGACATCGATACGACTTTCCGTGGGCGTCCCATAGTCTCATCCCCTTTCATGGTTTTTGGCATTTTTTCGCGACAAAGGAGGGGGCGCGGTCTGATACGCGATAGAAAAAACTTTTTTGACCGCCCCCTCCCATAAAGAAAACTTATCCATCTGCTGGCTTCTTCATGCGGATTCTTGCGAGTCTCGCCTGCATGGCGGCCTTCTCCTTGCCGCCTCTCTTGTAAGCATCATGAATCAGCTTATGCGTCTTGTCCGACACATAGACCAGATTCTGCGGATTGAGCGCCAAGTCAGGCCGCTCGTCCACCGGTATGATGTGATGTGCGATGCGTCCTGCTGTCATGCGCTTCTCGTAGTACATGACGTATTCATCGATGTACTGAGCACGTGACTTCACAGCAAGCTGCAGGAGCTGCCATGGCCTTGAATGATACAGCGAAGCGGCTTTCTTGTTCCGGTTGTCACGGTCATATGATTTCTGCCGCTCTTTCAGGCACGAGCACGACTCTCCTACTCTCACTTGCCGCCCGCATGCGCTGCAAATCCTCATCAGCATGAATCACTACTCCTTAAAAGATGCCCGCGCGCTTATATATATGCTCGCGGGCCAATGACTAGGGGGATCTTGAAAGCCTCGCTGAGGCGTACATGTTTTGATGGTTGGCTTGCACGCCCTCGCTCTTGCTCACACGTCACTATACCATGGATTCTTCGAGCAAAACGGCTGCCGCACTAGATTGTTTATTATTGTTTGTTATTTATTATGGTATGAATCTCTGCCACATCACGAACAAGGTCATGCCACCACGACCGCAGTGTCCGTGCGCCTACCCAAGCCGTCCGCTCGCCGCCCGCCTCGGCCTGATAGCTTGCATACCGCTGCTGTACGTATGGCACCCATGTCTCTTTACCCCGGTAGTAGAAGTGCTTGCGCCATGCCTCTCTCCTCAGGCGCAGGAATGTAGTCTTCTGATCTCCTGCCCTGTCCGTCACCATCTCGACAGCTTTGAGCCAGTCCCTCGTCTCTTGCTCTTGCTCTTGCTGATACCGTGCAAGCTCTTGCCGATAGCACAGCAAGTAGTGCTCGGCCATCTTCCGTTCTCCCTGTATCTTCTCCTGTACCCAGCTCCACTCTTCGTCCCAAGCCGCCAATCTGGTCACCTCACAAGCACGCAAAAGCAGAGAAGCAATGCTTCTCTGCCACAGTCAAGTCAGTCTCTTATTCTTTTATGTAAGCCTTCTATCGGTCACAGTTCGGGCGGCTTTTTCTCTTTCTGCTGCTGATACATGATGAGCGGCACGTACGGCACTTTCTGGACCATGTCGTAGATATTCGTGCCTTCTACCGGCCACCAGCAGCGCGCTCTTGTATCCCAACGGTACTTCACCTTCTTCAGCTTCTCGATTTTCTTCTCCAGTCGCTTGACTTTCTCATGAGCAGCCTTGGCCTCTGTGCGATACCGATCTACCTCTGCCGCCAATCTCCTACACTCCTTGTCGGCTGCATCTCGATTTAATCCGAGTGTGATCATCGCTTTTGATGCCCGCGCCTGCAGCTCGCTATATTCCTTGAGCAGGTCCTGATATTTCCAGATGCCTCTAATATCCAAGCTCATCTTCTTACCCTCTTTCCAAAATCTACCGCATCGCTCTTGGCCATTGCGTCAGCATCCTTGAATCCATGGCGGTGGGCATGCTCGTTCGTGATGCAGTCGAAGTATTCGCCACAAATCTTGCAGATACCGCTTTGCCACCGGCTGCGCTGCTTGACCGGCAAGATGACCGGCTTCTTCCCTTTGTTCTTCCTGTCACGCTCAATCATCTCGCAGACCGTAGCGGCAATCCGCCTCGTCTTGGCATCCTGGCTCATCGTCCCTCGCCGCCTTTCTCAATCGGCTTGAGGTAGCCGCGCTTACTGTTTTTCTCGTTTACCTCGCACTGGATGTCCGCCCGCGCACTGGCATCGTAGCCCAATGCATTGAGGAATGTCTCGCAGACGGTCTTGATGTCCGTCAGCTCATAGGCCAGGGCTTTGCGGCTGTCCTCGTTACTGAATATCTCGAGGAAAACTGCCTGCTCATGCGCTTCCAGGACCTCTTCCTCAATCTTCTCGAACCAGGCGCGCATCGGCGTGTTGGCATCGTACGTCCGGTGCTTGTCGTGTAGGACCGGCATCGGCATAGCTTGTTCTGTGAATATCTTCATGCAATCACCCCACGATCTGCAGCATCATGTCCATCATCTTCTTCATGGCCGCCCGGTATCGCTTCCGCTGGTCCGGCTCCATGGTATCGAGTGCTTCATTCATGGCATTGAACTCGCCCTTCATGTTCTCGAAGTGGCGCTTGAAGTCAAGGCTGATGGCTTCCTTCCCCTGCTGTTCTTCCAGCTCGGCAATCTTGGCGCGGAGGTTCTTGATCTCCTGCTCGGCCTCTTCCGGCATGCGTTCCACTACGGCGCCGACTTCGACATCGGCATGCTGTGCTTCCTGCAGGTGCTTCTCGAGGTCAGCAATGCGGGCCGTCCGCTCAGCCATCTCTTCCTGCAGTCGCTTCATCTCTCCCTTGGTCTCTTTCGTCTCGGCAGTCATCTTCCGCAGCTTCTCTTTCAGCTTCTCTTTTTCTGCCACGACTCTCTGTGCCGTGTCGCCGAGCTCCTCATTGCTTTTGCGCCACTTCTCGAGATTTGCCCGGGCTTCATCGCGCTCTTTGATAGCCTTCTCCAGCTCACGCTTGCTCATGTCGGCAAGATCATCCTTGTGTTCTTCCATGAATTCCGCACACTCTTCTTCTGACTTGATGCTCAGGAGTGCAAACATCTGCGAGCGGTTCAGCTGATTCACGAGCTCCGGATCCATCTTCGTGCCGAAGAGCTTCTGCTGTGCATTGCCGAAGCGCTCATACGTGCTCATGAGCATCTGCGCTGTGCGCTCCGAGTAATCGACCGATGTCTTGAGCCAGTAGGCCCAGCTGCCATGCGGCACGGCTGCCTTGGCCTGGATGAGGCGGCGGCCGATCTCGAGGGTCGCGTTCTGGACGGTTGCCCGCGTCTGCTCCTTGATGGCGTTGATTTCTCCGGCCAGCCTCGTCAGCCGTCGGATTCCTTCGGCATCGTGCCGTCCGCCACGGGCACGGCCATCTTTTCTTTCATGTCTTCACTCATGCGCTCTCCCTCTCTCTTCTCTCAATCTTGACTGCATTGAAACGGTCGACAAATGCCTGTGCCTCGGGCGGCAGCGGGCGGTTGAACTTTGCCCTTGCCTGTACGATGAATGCGCCATTCGCCGCAATCTCCATCGTACCGATGCGCTCTTTGAGGTCGTCGGCTTTGCGGATGAATACGACGATGGTCTCGCCAGCGGCCACACGGTCCACGTAGCCGCCCACACAGCTGTGCATCGCCGCTCCTTCGGTAATCAGCTCTTTGAGGTGCTGCGGTACATAGATGGTCATGCCGCCCGCTTCGAAGCTGTACTTCCTGACGATGGCCTTGCGCCTCTTCTGCCAGGCTTTCTCCTTGGCCCTGTCCTGCCTGAGCTTCATGACACCCTGTTCAACGCGATGGCGTTCTTCTTCCAGCCTCAGCATCTCGGCCACCTGTTCATGGTACATGCGGTGCATCTCGATCAGATTACGTGGCATGAGATTCGATTTCTCGGTCAGGTCAACACCAAGACGCCGGCAGGCCGTATCGTCGCCGCGCCCTTGCCGTATACGAACACGCTGCGGCTATCGACGTATATATCCGGCTCCACCTGCCACGGCATGACGCCATCCTCGTACGCCGGCCCCCAATCCATCTCCACATACACAGCCTGTACCGTCAAGATCTCCGTATCGATTGCAGAGGTGCCGTAGATGTAGAGCAGCATCCTGTCTCTAAGGGTCTTGCAGCCGCGCCATGTGTGTATGACCTCAGCCTCATGCAGGCATGCTGGGCAGATTGTCCGCCCGCGATGCCGACTCTTGTCAATCCGGACGAAGCTGCCGCAGGAGTCGCACCATGCGTGATGGCGGTCCTCTGCGCTGCATACCCAGAGATGGTGCGGCATAATCTCGCGGATCCGTGCTACATTTTCCTCGTCAAGGTCCGGCGAGAAGTGCTCCTGCACTTCCTCGACCGTCTTTGGCACGTGCTGTTCACTCATAGCAGGTCCTCCAGATTCGCGTCGAAGGCCAGCTTTCTTTTGGGTCGCTCGGACATGTCGCCGCCCGCATCCGGCTGCGTTTTTCCGGCCGGCATCTTGTCCGGCATGCCATACGGCGTCCAGCTCTGTGCCATCGCATGGTATACCGCCATCATCAGGCCGCCCTCGATGAGCGCCTGGGCTTCATCTTTTGTATACCCGTAATAACCGAGGATCCACTCAAGCATCGTGTCGGCCGATACGCCCACACACGGCCCGGCCTGCATGGCCCGGTAAATCTCTTCCGCTCGCTTCCGCGTGTACTGATAGCACCCCTTGATTCTTCGCCCGTCGGCCAACACGCGCTCTGCCGCCTCTTCTGGCCGGTAGTCCAGCCAGGCACGGACGATACAAGCGATTGCATATTCCGGTGAGCCTGGTTTCAGGCCCTCGTTCTCGATGGCCTCGATGGCCGCCTTGTATGTTTCGATGTCAGACATAGTCATTCTCCTTTTGTGTTTACAGGGCCAGTGACGCCCTGGCGTTCTTCCCGACTGCATCGTGCTCTCTCCACATGTCTTCGATGCTCAAGCTGCCGACATTGATGGCAGTCCAGATGTCTGCCAGCTCATGATAAGCGCGGTCGGCCCGCTTTTCGCCGAAGCCAAATTCGTCCCGCAGAGCGACGAGGAATACCACGGACATGACGCGCGCCGCCCTGTATTCGACTTTGCGGTACGTTTCCCATGTGTCCTTCTCCTCAATGCAGAACTCCCAGTCCAGTTCATTCTTGAGGATTTTTTCCATCTCTTCGAGCTTCACGTATCGCCCTTTCAGGCACTCCATCTGCACGCGCATTTTTTTGCGCAGGCGCAGAAGCCTGTCCATCCCCCAGCCGTAGCTGCGGTGCATCGCGACGACAATCGTGGCCATGATCTCCACCACGGCCTGGCGCCGTACGGCTGCCTGCATAACAATCTCATGCGTCGTCGCATGGCGCACAGCCTTCTTTGCCTCGGCATACGTCTTGACCGCCTGCAGCTCGCCGACGGCGGCAGACCGCTCAGCCTTCCGCCGCATCGCTCTTGCCAACCTCATAAGTACTCCTCCTCACGTTTCACATCCAGCCAGCTGCGCCCTCCATCGTAGACAATCCGCCCCGTGTACGGGCGCAGCCGGTTGCAGTCAACGAGTTTTCCGCACCGTGCGCAGATATGCCGCCCATTTATCTTGTGGACGTACCTGCGGCAGTGCGGGCATGCATATGTCGCATATTCTTCTGGGCCATACGTCTGGAATAGGATGGCCATGCCGCGCTCCTTCTTTACCATACCCTCATCTCCTGTGGCGATATGCATCCAAGAACTTGACTGCACCGTCGAAGCAGACGCGCCACGGACGCAGGTCATCCGCCGTCGCATACTTGCGCCCAAAGAACAGCTTGAAGTTGCCCCAGACGGTATACGGTACCATGAAGAACCGCCCCTGTATCGCACAGCACACGAAAGACTCTGCCCCCATCTCCCGGAACATCTCGAGTTCCCCGGCCTGCTTCTCCGTCAGGACATCCTGCAGGATCCTGTCTTTCTCGGTGGTCTTTGCTTCGAACACGATGGCCCGGCCGCCTTTCAGCACACCCTTGTAGTCCGGCTGTGCATGGCTCATGAACTGCACTTTGGCGATGCCGCCCGCTCCCTTATGCAGGCACCGGAATGGCTCAGGCGTCTTCTCGATGCTGGCGATGCCATGCATCCGGTAGTACCGGCAGCCGGCATCAATCATGGCTTCGAACTGCCGCCCGCGCGCATTGCTCATGGCTCCGCGATAAGACGCAGCCGTTTTCACTTTCCATCTCTCCATTTATCCACACTCCTGTACATGATTTACTTGCGGCTATATGGCCTAGATTTGGAGCCGCACCATCGTGTAGCTCTGGTATGGGAATCCGTTCTGCCCGATGTCCTGGCGGACGGAGTCCTGCAGGATGTAGTAGCCCTTCTTCGGCTTCGGCTTCTTGAGCCAGTGCCCAGCGTGGACGATGACTTTGCGGATCTTGGGCGGCTTCAGGTTGCGACTGGCGCAATAACGCTTGCCGAAAATCTGCCGGTCCGTCCCGAAAGTCTGCCGCGCATTCTTGATGATGTAGGCCGCAACGCTCGGATAATGCCCGCGCCGGTCAAGGTGCCTCGTGTTGACCGATGGGTACGGAACCTGCTCCGTCCCCGCAATGTCCTGCCAGAGCGTCTCAATCTTCTCCGAGTCGAATGCCGAGAACACGGCATGGAAGTGAATCCCGCCACGGCTCCCGATACCGACCGTATACAGGTACTTCAGCTCTTTCCCCGCCCTGCGGTACATCCGCCGCAGCTTCTCGAGGAACTTCTTGACATCATCCCGTATCTCTGCCGGTGTCTTCCGCGTCCCTCGAGGATAACCGAAGCGCATCCAGAGGTCGCCCGGCCCGAAGTTCTGGTTGATCAGCCACCGGCACTTGTCCTCCGCCCGCTTCCACTTCCACCTCTGCACCTTCTCCTCCGACTCACCCTCCTGCTCTCCCTCCCCTCTGCCATTCCCTCTCGCTCCTATCCTTCCCGAGATGTAGTTGATGACCTCGAGAGTGTTCCCTGCTTCGATGATCTTCCGGATGTACTTCTTCTCACTTTTCTTGCTCATCCCGTTTGCCCTCTGCCTTCAATGGTATTTTCTCCGCTTGAGTGGATACCCTTAACGGGTCCGGCTAAAAGCACTGCCACAGGATGACAAGCTCAGACTTCCGTGCTATAATGAAGTCGAGTCAGACGGTCATCCAATGACCAAGCCTGCCTTCGCCGCCAGCGGAGGCAGGCTATTTTATTGCCATAAAAGCCACCCGCAGGCCGCTCCGATGAGGAAGCCGCCCGCGAAGATGACCGCCCAGCCATAGGGCGAGAAATACGGCAGGTGGTAGTCCTGCCACAATCTGCGCATCTCTCTCATGGCGTGATCACCCCGATTGCGATGCCAAAGACCTGCGCGAGCAACGCCGCCATCCCGACGCCGATGATGGCCGATGCCAGTGCCTCCAATGCCGACTCGATCCGGCGCGTCGAGCGTCCTGCTCGGATGACGCGCCCTTCTTCATCGCGTTTTGAAAACGTCATGCCGTTTCCTCCTTCCGTTCCGCTTCTTCCGGCTTGCGAACGAACATCGAGATGTCGATGCGCGTCCGCTCGAGCGCCTGCTGCAGCTCGGCATCTGTCGTGATGCCCATCTCTGCCAGCTCCTTCTTTAGGGCTTCCGCCCGCTCGTGGACCGTCATAGTCATGGCCTCCTTTGTCGTGTGCCGGTGCAGGTTGCCGCCTGCAGATACATCTGCCGGTCTCAAATCAATCGTTGTTATCCTTCTTGCAGTATGCGCCAATGGCACATACATGCTCGCAGTAGTAGTGGATGAGCTCAGGAGCATCGTACTCCTTGGCCATCACAATCACTTCATCTTCATGCGGCAACCGGATGCCGCGCTCAATCTGGTAGAGGCGCGTCGAGCCGATGCCGATGACCGCCCCCGCGCTCTGTCTGGATTCAAAAGCCGAATCCCGCTCAGCCGCCCGCAAGCGGGCTTTGTAATATGGCGTATCATTCATGCCGTCTCTATCTCCTCATCCTCATTGCCTGACACTGTACCCCGCTCCTCTCTTCATCTGCTTGACGGTTTCCATAATCGCCACGATGGTTGCTGGGGCCGGAATCTTTTTGCGTGCCTCGATGTCGCAGATGATAAAGCTCATCATTTTGACAAGGCTGTCCGGGTTGCCGTACGTCGTGCTGCCCGAGTCGTAGTCCGTACCGCCGTCCGCCGTAGAAGTGGTGGTACAGCAGCTGACAATGTAGCTATCAATGATTCCCTGCTTGGCAAGGCCGTCCAATACCTCACTGGCCCCATCTGCAACAGCTTTGCAGGTCTGCATCTTTTTGTTGATCTTCTTCATGTCTTCCTCCTTGTCTGCGCATCGGCGAAGCCTTGCGCGGAAAAATCGCGCTACAATAGTATTAAGATGTTGTGATGCCCTAAATTTCTATTTTAGCAAGTTAAGGGGTATAAAAATAACTTATTTTACATTTCAAGGCTTTAGCAAGAAGTGGAAGAATGTCTGCATTCAGCTTATACACGCCATGCTCGTATTTCCAATATACTGAGCCATTGCTAAACCCCAAGGCCTTCGCCATGTCTTCGCTTGTAAGTTTGAGTTCTTTCCTTCTGTTTGCGATATAGTTAAGGTTAAATCTACTCACGTCATTCACCTACTTTCTATTTTAGAAACTTCCTACTCTTACAATATATACTTTCTATAACAGAAAGTCAAGCATTTATTTTCTATTTTAGAAAAATAAATTTCCGTAGTAGAAAGAAACAGTATAATGAAATTGTTAATGCAGAAAGGAGATGGGATGATGTCCACAGGAGAACGCATACGTAATACGCGAGAAGATTTAGACATTTTGCAACAAGAACTTGCAGATGCTGTAGGAATCAACGTTAGCGTATTAAGTAGAATCGAAAAAGGGACCCGCGCCATTCGAGATGATGAACTTGCGAAAATTGCCAAAAAGCTACATGTATCATCCGACTATCTTCTTGAGCTGTCCGATACCGCCCGGCCGCCCATTGCTCCCCCATCCGCTCCGGCCCTCTCAGCATATGAGCAAGATCTCCTGCGCAAGTACCGTGCCCTGACCACTGACCATCAGGGCGCCGTCGACAACCAGCTTGACTACTTCTATGCTCAAGACAGGCCCAAGGCCGAAGACACGGCAACGTAATCTACACCGATCCCCGCCTCTGGCAACAAAAAAGACCGCCAAGAAAGTGATTGCAATTTTAGACTGACTAGGAGGAACAAGCAATGATTACTATATCTATTGGTTCGTCAAGTGCCTCGGATGAAACGCCAATTAAGCGTGAAAAAGGAAAATCTATTTTATCCGTTCCTTTGGAATACGTTGTTCTAGATTTAGAGACAACTGGATTGGATACCCATTTTGACAATATTATAGAAGTTGCTTGTATCCATATTAGCAACGGCGAAATCGTAAATACATTTCACTCATATGTCAAACCTCCTTTGCTTGAATATTTCGATGGAAGTCACCATTATGTAGACAGTTTCATCACAAAACTCACCGGCATTACAGATAATATGCTAAAAGACGCCCCCTCTTTCGAAGATATTGCTCAAAAATTATATGATTTTATCGGCCAGTCTGTTATCGTAGGTCATAATGTTAATTTTGATATAAACTTTCTATATGATAACTTCTTGAAAGCTTTAAATATCCTTTTTCAAAACGACTTTATTGATACGATGCGAATTGCAAGAATCATTTTGCCAGAACTCCCCCATCATCGTTTATTTGACTTATGTAAATTATACTCGATAGATAATGACTATCATCGCGCATTAAGTGATTGTGAAGCTACTCAAAAATTACTATCCTGTTTACAAGAAGAATCCGTAAAGAGAGGGATTGATTTATCTACCTATAAAACGAAAACTGTTGACTTAAGAAAGCTAGCCGGTGATGTATCACTAAACGATCCATCCAATCCTCTTTTCCATAAAAATGTTGTTTTCACTGGAAAATTAGAACGCTATACTAGGAAAGACGCTGCACAGATTGTTTGTAATATTGGCGGCTTTTGTGAAAATAATGTGACTACGAAAACCAACTTCCTAGTTATAGGTAGCTTAAAAGACAGCCCAAATGTAAATGGTGAAAAAAGCACAAAAATGAAAAAGGCTGAGAATCTTATTTTAAAAGGCCAGGATCTTCATATTTTAAGCGAAGATACTTTCTATGAGATGCTACATGATTATGCAAAGTAATCTAGTTGGCTTTTAGGTGGTGTATTTCTGTGCTTCTTGATTGCTCTTCAATGGCAAAACGTATGCTCTTCCTATTGCTTTTCCTATGCACATCCCTGCATGGGACTGCACTTGCTTCTACATCTCCATGGGTGTGGGTCTATTCTACCAATACAACGAGTTACTATCTGAACACCAAGAATTGCTTGTTGAATAACCAAGGCATTGAATTTTACACAATCAAAGAGGTGTATGCTGATGAGACAGTGCGCCAGGACCATATTCGTGTCGCTGCCCGCCTCCACCCGCTGCAAGACTTCAGTGACCTAAAAGAGGAAGTCATCCTCTACGCCTCCGTCGTGATGCATGACAACAATGTCGACGAGTACCATTATTACCAGCACTATCGCTACATTTACTACTACGACTCCGCTGGCGCATTGATTGCCGTATCAAAAGGCCGCCCAGACTACTGGTTTCTTCTGCGAGAAGACACTTTCTCACATTACATCGACATCGTTGCCCGCAAATGGTCCATCGTCTCACCCGACTACCGGCAGCCAGATATTGATATGAGCATTGCCCGCTTTATCAGTTAATCCGCCTCTGGCAAGAAAAAAGACCGCCCGCAGGCGGCCAGGAAAGGAAGGATATTATGGATTTCATCGAACAGCTCCCGTTCGTTACCACTCAGATGTCTGTCACCACGCATGCGGGACTATTGAGCAGTGGAACAGGGTTCTTTTTCGCATTTGACTATAATAAAGGAACTGAAAAAGAATGCTACACACCTCTCTTGATAACGAATCGCCATGTTCTTGAAGGCGCTTCATGCGTTGAAATAAAAATCACTAAAGGAACAGGCGGTAAACCATCTGTTGGGAATACTTTATCATTTTCATTCGACCACGCGGAGCGCCTTACCATCTTTCACCCAAATCCTTCCGTCGATCTTGCAGCTATCATGATAGGCCCAATTATGCAACAATACCATGAATCGTTGTTCGTCCCATATCTCTCGCCTACAGAAATAGCAAACGAAGACGAGATGAAAGATATCAATGTAATGCATGATGTCATCATGATTGGATATCCTGATGGCATCTCAGATACCACAAACCATATGCCTATCTTCAGAAAAGGAATCACCGCGACTCGCCCAGATCTTGATTATAATGGTGAAAAAGTGTTCTTGATAGACGCTTCTTGTTTTCCTGGATCAAGTGGTTCTCCCATTATAGCATATGATAATGGAGCGATTCTTTCATCTAGTGGTATCGTATCGTTCGGCAGAAAGATGCGCCTGATTGGTATTCAATCCAAAGTGTTCTTGCACGACTCTAGCGGCAACATCGTCCCGATGAAGGTTCCTACACAAACCAGCCTTGGTGTTGTCACTCAAATCCCCAATAATATCGGTATAGCAGTAAAAGCATCATGCATTATGGATTTTGAGCCATTGATTCCATGCGTCCCACGATAATGGCTTCCTTTTCTTATCGTGGGGTGGTATCACGAACGGCTTATCATCTATTGCAGGTTTATAATCAGCCGAAATCACTTTTATCACCTTCTTTCTGATATGCGAAAAGCCCGCCAGAGCGCGGGCTTTTTCTGTGCCGTTGGTGGTACGACCCTGGCACCAGATTCTGGCAGCTGTGGACTACCATGGCCGCGCCAGTGACCAGTGAATAACTTGATGCCATATTATACTACGGATTATCAGAATCCGCAATCGGTTTCGTTTTGACGCACGCATCGGCGTGCGCATGGCCGCCCGCTCTCCTGCTACAATGAGCATAGATACATCTGCCGGTCTCCGAGAGGAGGCAGAGCTCTATGCCAAGAGCACAGAAAGCGGCAATATACTGCCGCGTGTCCACGCTGCACCAAGTGGACAAAGATTCCCTGCCGATGCAGAGGCAGGACATGATAAACTATGCAAGGTACGCCTTGGGTATCGAGGATTATGAGGTCTTCGAGGATGCCGGCTACTCGGGCAAGAATACGGACCGTCCAGCCTTCCAGGACATGATGGAGCGCATCGAGGCCGGCGAATTTTCTCACGTGCTGGTCTGGAAGATTGACCGCATCAGCCGCAATCTGCTCGATTTTGCGACGATGTACGCGCGGTGCAAGAAGCTCGGCGTGACGTTCGTGTCGAAAAACGAACAATTCGATACCAGTACGGCCATGGGCGAGGCCATGCTCAAGATCATCCTCGTCTTCGCTGAACTCGAGCGCAACATGACAAGCGAGCGCGTATCCTCGACGATGAACGCCAGGGCTGCCGAGGGAAAGTGGAACGGCGGCCGCGTGCCGTTTGCTTACCGCTACGACCGCGAGACGGATTCCTTCTCGATTCGCGATGACGAAGCAAGAATCGCCTTGGAGCTCAAGGACATCTACCTGCGCACACACTCCCTCACCTACACGGCCCGCCTGCTCAATGAGGCAGGCAGGCGCACGCGGCGCGGCTACGCATGGACGCCGGCCACCGTGGCCATCATCTTGCGCAGCCCGTTCTACCGTGGGACGTACCGCTACAACTACCGTGACGAGTCAGAAACGACCTTCAGCTTCAAAAATAAGAATGACTGGATAATGTGTGCGAAACATCATCCGCCACTTTTCTCCGAAGCAGACTGCCGGCAGATTGATTTCTGGCTGACGAAGAACCAGCGCCGACATGGCAAGGCCACACACGTGCAGAGGAAGCTCGTGCACGTCTTCGCCGGGTTGATACGCTGCGGCTTTTGTGGCAGCAACTACATCGCATCAATCGACCGAGTCCGCGCGTCTGGTTACCAGCCCTCTATGTACAACTGCGGCGGCCGGCGTCAGAAGGGCATGTGCAAGAACCGATACGTCACCGACATTCGTATCGGCGGTTTCATCTTCAACTACATCAGCAATGTGATCCGCCTGCGCGACGCCTTCCGCCCGCAGTGGTCAAAAGCTCGCATCCAGCGCTTCCTGCTGCACGGTGACGACTTCTGTGGCGCGTCTCTGTCAGATGATGCGTTACGCCGCGTGCGGGCTGCCCTGCTGGGGAGCCGCCTCAGTACGGCAGAATATCAGCCGGCTGACGAGCAACATGATGATAGCGCAACACAGACCCGCAAGGCTAACCTACAGGCCGAACTCGAGAAGAACCGACGCGCCCTGTCGCGACTCATGCACCTGTTTCTCTACGCTGAGGACGAGATGCCACAAGCCGACTTCCTGCGAGAGAAGAAGCACCTGCAGGATACCATCGCCCGCCTGCAAGCCGAACTTGAGAAGGCGCGGCAGTCTTCCGTCTTCGCCAGCTCGCTGACCGATGAAGAGTTCCTGGACAAAGCCGCCCGCCTGCTCTTCCAGTCTGCCATGGTGCGTGGCGGCATCGATTTTCCCGAGCTCGCCATGCGTGTCGGCAACCTCGAGCTCAAGAACTTCGTCAACGCGGTCATCAAGCAAATCGTCGTACTCGACGGCCATGTCACGCAGATCACCTTCGTCAACGGCGAAACCCATACATTCCTCTACCACTGAAAAAAAAGCCTTCCCGCATAGGGAAGGCTTTTACTGTCACATCATTCTTTTTTCTCGGCCTCAGCCTCGCGCTGTCGGTCGAGCTCCTCGAGTTCTTTGAGCTCTTCGGCTCGCTCCGCGTCTGGTTGCTTGCGTGAGCAGAACATTGCATCGCCAAACGAGAAAAAGCGGTACTTCATCTCGACGGCGGTCTTGTAGGCGTTCAGCACGAAGTTGCGGCCGGCGAAGGCGCTGATGAGCATGATCAGCGTGGACTTGGGCAGGTGGAAGTTCGTAATGATGGCGTCGACAATCTTGAAGTCATAGCCCGGGTAGATGAAGATGCCCGTCCAGCCGCTCTTGCCGGCAATCTCATTCTTGGCCGTGGCGGCGGACTCGAGCGTGCGGATGCTCGTCGTGCCGACGGCGATGACGCGGTGACCGGCCTTCTTCGTATCCATGATGAGCTTCGCTGTCTCGTCGGGGATGCAGTAGTACTCCTTGTGCATCTCGTGCTCCTCGATGTTCTCGACATTGACCGGGCGGAACGTGCCGAGGCCGACGTGCAGCGTGACGAAGCCGAGGTTGACGCCCATCTCGCGCAGCTCCTGCATCTGCTCCTTCGTGAAGTGCAGGCCGGCCGTCGGCGCGGCGGCCGAGCCCTCCTCGCGGTTGTAGACCGTCTGGTAGCGCTCCTTGTCCTCGAGCTTTTCGTGGATGTACGGCGGCAGCGGCGTCTCGCCGAGGCGGTCGAGGATCTCCTCGAAGATGCCGTCGTAGTGGAACTCGACGATGCGGCCGCCGAAGTCCGTGTGCTCGGTAACGGTGCACGAGAGCTCATCGCCGAAGCGGATGACATTGCCCGGCTTCGCCTTCTTGCCCGGCTTGACGAGCGTCTCCCAGTGATTCGCGTCGAGGCGGCGCAGCAGGAAGACCTCGACCTTGCCACCCGTCTGGTCACGGTGGCCAATCAGGCGGGCCGGCATGACACGCGTGTCGTTGAAGATCAGCGTGTCGCCTGGCTCGAGGAATTCCTTGAGGTCGTAGAAGTGTCGGTGCTCGATCTCCTTCGTCACCGGGTCGAGCACCATGAGGCGCGAGGCATTGCGCGGCTCGATCGGCACCTGGGCGATGCGCTCTTCTGGCAGGTCGTAATCAAAATCGGATAATAACATAAGTAAAACCTCTCATCTATTTTCTATTTTCAGTACAGTTGCTGCAATGTGGTGCCGGTGTAATAGTGGTGCAGGATCTCGGCGTACGAGGCACCCTTCGCGGCCATGCGCTCGGCTCCCCACTGCGAGATGCCGAGGCCGTGGCCGGAGCCATAGCCTGTGAAGGTCACGGCGTCTTTCGTCAGCTTGACGTCAAAGAGCGTGCTCTTGAGACCGAGCAGGCTGCGCCAGGTCGTGCCGCTCAAGGTCGCCGTGCCCTTCGTGCCCGTCACAGTCATGGTCTTGACGCGGCCCGACGCGGTGCGGTCCTTGGCGGCGCGGCCGATGGCGAGCGGCGAGAGCGCAAGCGAGCGGACCTTGCCGATATCATGGCCCTTGGCCGCGAGCTTGCGCTCGAGGTCGGCCCTGCTGATCGTCTTTGTCCACGGCATGGTCTTCATAGGCGTGTCCCTGGCAGCGCGCAGGTATGGCACATGACTGCCCCAGACATCCTCGCTGTTTTCCGTCATGCCGCCGCTGTCCGTGTGGAACAGTGCCTCGATTGGCTTGCCGCCGTACGTCAGCACCTCGCCGCGCGTCGCCTTGATGGCGGCGTTCGAAGCAGACTTCTCGGCGGCAGTGCCGGTGTAGAGCTGGCAGTGCGTCGTCGTGCAGAGGTCGTAGCCCTCGCTGGCATGGCGGCCGCGGCTCGCGAGCGCAAAGCTGCGCGCCGCGACACTCTGCGCCTTGATGGCCTCCGCTGGCCAGTCGACCGGCATCTCCTCCGGCACAACACTCCGGAGATAGTCGTCGACCGGCACGATGTTGACGGCTGTCAGTCCCCCGCCCTTGTGGCGCAGCTCGAGTGCACCGCGATAGCGGCGGCCGTCCAATGCGAGCTCCCCTGCCCCGCTCGGGCGGATCGTCAGGACATCGCCGCGCAGCTTCTCGCGGCCGACGAGGAAGGCGCCCGCCTGCCAGCGGATGGCGGCGGCAGTATTGGCGGCCAAAGCAATCGTCTTCGATGACTCGGTCTGCGCGG